>UMEI01016949.1_pt1 | contig 25442 bp, 23 predicted proteins | sample 1964711 | NCBI WGS metagenome assembly UMEI01 (sample SAMEA4836016, study PRJEB28245) | human gut metagenome | biome: gut microbiome; material: fecal sample | place: Denmark | collected 2008 | reverse complement strand
ATGGATTTTTTGAAGTTAATCGTATTCAGCACTTTGATTTTATAACCGCCATCGACCAGCATCTTACCGCATTCGATGATGATCGTACCCTTGGGATCGGTAACCACATAACTGACATTGGGTGTCATCTGCATCAAATTCGGCTTCACATAAAATCGGGTCTTACCTGATCCTGAGCCACCGATGACAATGACGTTTTTGTTCCTTGCATACTTTGGAAGTTTCGGTCTGCTGTTCATGGTCAGCCGTTCTGTCTGTGTAAGAATTACATTATTTTCAAAGACCGGATCAATAAACGGCTCTATGTCTTTGGGTGTTCCCCATCTGGCAGAGCCATACTCTTCTCCCTGTCTGAATTTTTTTGCATTCTTTCCTTTCACATACACGATCAGTTTTAAAATGACTGCACCTGTTACTCCAATGCCAATATCCCATAAATGCAGGCTTGGAAAAGGATTCTGAAATGCTATGCCAAAGTTTTGGAAAAGAACCCACAGTTTTTCTTCCACACTTTCTCCCACACAATGACGGTATAACCACGCCTCCTTCTCCACCAGGTAAAAAGCAATCACATAGGGAATATTCATTGCAACTGCTTTTTTCTTATCCACCATCTGCATCTTGCCCTGTATGCTGTCGCAAATCTTATTGCACCATCCAATTCCTCCTGTTTTCTCTGAAGGTGCTTTCTTCTTTTTCAAAATGCCGGGACTTCTCGGCATATTCGTCTTTTTCTTCAAATTATCTGCTCTCCTCTCTGTTTTTCTGCTTTGTCTTCTCCCGTTCACGATGCTTTGCCACTCTTTCTTTGGCAATCTGCAGCTTCTTACGGATAGACATTTTCTTTGTCTTTTTCAGGGAAACACCTGCGTATTCTTTAAAGGCAGAGTTCATCACTTCCACATCTTTTGCCTTAAAAAAAACAAGATAACGTGGCGGATTTACAGAAGAATCTCGTTTCAAACTGTAATCAATGCCATATTTCCTTGCGATACGGTCAAAAGATTTGATATTGTTGTCTGTTATCTGGATGTTCGTCAGTTCACTTCCCTGTTGCATCAGCTTTTTCAACGTCTGCTTTCCCTGCTTTTGTGTCGGTGCCCGTTTTTTCTCTGATGCCCCCAATGACTGTCTGAGCTGTTGCTTTTTCTTCTCCATTTCTGCCAGATATTTTCTCATGGCAGCTTTCAGAAGTTCTGCTGTCATCTTTGCTCCCCGGACACAAAGAGAAATCGTCTTTTCATTTACTTCATCCTGCATCGACTATGTACACACCTCCTTCTCTATCATCGGTAAAATACCGTTTTCCTTCAAAATATTATAAAGAAACAACCGGCCTTTCTGTGTCCATACCGTGTGTTCCTTCGTAGACATCCGTCCATCGGATAATACAATTGGAACCGTCCGGCTCTGTGTATATCCCTGGTCATGATACTCTGCATAGAGTACCCACTGCTCATTTCTCTTGTACTGAATCTGTAACTCAGACAGGATTTTATTAAATTTCTGTGCACTCATGCCATAATCTTTTGCAATCTGTGTTACGATCAACTGCTCTTCTGAACCAAGGATCTTATCCAGATATCTCGCTTTCGGTTCGATCACCGCAATGGTTTTCTTCTGTGATTCCACCTGCTGTCCCAGAAACATGCATCTGGCTTTTAACTCCTCTACTGTCTGATTTGCTAATTGCAAAGCTCTTGCCATTACCTGCTCCGGGGAATTCCACGCTTTCTCCAGTTCCAGAAAATACTGCCGGTACATCTTTCCCTTTTCTGTCCTCTGCAGCATACAGATCTGCTTTGCCATATCAACAGAAATAAAATGTTCCATGCCCGGACGTCCTCCGATACTTTGTCCCATTTCTGGGAAAAAGTCCTGTCCCTCGATAAATCCAAGTTCCGTAATGCGTTCAAACCACATAGAATACTTTGTTTTTATCTCCAGTCCATCATGCAGTTCCCTTGCTGATACTAAGGGCTGCTTTCTGCTGTAATTCACCTGAATCAATTCATCCAATCTGCTTCCTCCTGTTCTCCTACATCTCAATCACCTCCACCGCCATACATGTCATGATTTACCAACGCTGAATAATAATTGCTCATCGTCATTGGTGCATTATACAGAGCAGCCAGTAGATATTGCTTGATATTTCGCACTTTACTGGTTGTCTCCTTCATACATTTGATCACATAGCGGATATGTTCACTGTTCAGCTTCATCAAACGGCTCTTTACCAGCTGTGCCGGTTTCTCTTCTCCGCAAATCCGAATGGTCTTTCGCTCAATACACACTGTTTCTACAATCAATTCCAACATTTCTTCCAGTATTCCCTGCTCATAGGGATAATCCAAAAGCAATGCATCAAAAGACAGCTGTTCTAAAAAATACTGCCGATAATGCTCATATGTATCCATCTTGTTCCAGAAAGGATTGATAGAATCAGTCTCATTTTCATCGGTATTGTTATACTCAGTATTATTACACTGTGATTCGCACATCTCCGGGAATGTGTTTTCCACATCTGATGACATGTGATTTTCACATCTTTGGAAATGTGACCGTGGTAAAAGTGCTCCCACAAAATTCTTCACATAAATAATATCCGGCTTCCCAAGTCCCTGCTTCTTCCGCTTGATCAGACCATACTTCTTTTCCAGTTCTGCCAAGAGCTTACTGACTTTCTGATTCCCACATCCCAAATCACGCATGATATTTTCAACAGTATAGTAAATAAAGACCCGTCCCTGTTCATCCATCCAGTGATTTCTCATAGATAATCCCATCCGGTCAAGTAACATTCCGTATAACAGCTTCGCATCCGTTGACAGATCTGCAAATACCGGATTGGAAAACAAGGCCTTCGGTATCCGGTAAAAAGAAAACTGCTCCGATTCCTGCCCATAATAATACGGAAGCTCCAGACGTTCATCTGGATTCATGCTGTGTCTTTCTCTCCAACAGGATTTTTTCTATACAGTATCCAATGCAAGGCGAAGCTCTTCCATATGGGCAGGTGCTGCAGTTTCCACGATGATGACGGATTGCTAGTTCTTCCGCAGTCAGCATAGGTTTTTCCCGGATAAGATAATAGCAGCTTTCCAATTCACAACCCTTTTTCTTACCCAGCCAATAATAACAATACTTGCAGGAAACAGGCTTATCAGCAGAAAAAATCTGTTTATCCGTTTCCATCTGTCCGGCACTCCTTTCCCTTCTTTTCTCTCCACTGTGGTAACTTTTCCATCTCATCGTCTTCTCTGGATGCAAGAACCAGTCCTGAATATAAGATAATCAGTGAAAGTGCCACCAATATCAGTACACCACCCACCAGAATCATTTTTGCCATATTACTTGCCCCTTTCCAAACAGGGCGCTCACAGAACCACATCCTCTGTAAACGCCCCAATTCTTTTATTTATTCTTTTTTCTTCGCACTCTTACAGCTACAGCAGCTGAAATTCCACACACACCTAATCCGAGCATGAACAGCCATAATGCCAGATTCGTTTCATCTCCTGTCTTTGGTGCATCCGTTTTTTCAGTTGTATGTGGTGTTTCCGGCACAACCTCATCCACCATCACAACATGCTGTACTTTTCCTGTATCCAGTACTTCAAACTCAACTTCTTCTGCAATCTGGAAGCCTTCCGGTGCAGATTCTTCTCTAAGTGTATATTTTCCGACCGGCAGCATTTCAATATAATGTGCTTCTTCTGTAGAAGTCCAGCTTTCTACAACCTTTCCATTTGCATCAATGATAGACAATTTTGCTCCCGGCAGTTCTTTTCCAGAAATATCCTGTTTAGAGATTTCTACCTTTGTCACATCGTCCTTCATCTCCACTTTCTGTACATCAGCTGTATTTTCAATGGTAAATTCAATACTTTCCGCTGTAACAAATCCATCTGCAGGTTTTGTCTCGGTCAGTGTGTATTTCTTACCTACCACCAGTTCTTTGATGACATGTGCCTCCTCTGTAGAAGTCCATTCATCTACCACATGATCATTCTCATCTGTAACCTTTAATTTACATCCAGGAATTTCTTTTCCTGTTGTCAGTGCAGTCTTCGTAATCTCCACGGTTGTCGGTTCATCTTCGAATGTAAATGCAAACTGAATTGCTTTTTCGCTGTCCCCGGCATACTCAGCTGTGAACTCCTGAACCTCTTCACTATTCACGAAGCCATCCGGAGCGTACATCTCTTTCACATAGTATTTCGCATCCTGTGGCAGGTCAGCAATAAAGTCAATCTTACCTTCTGCATCTGTGGTTTTCAGTTCAATAATCTCATCTTTTTCAATCAGCACCTCTCCACTGAAAGATACAATATCCTCTGCAGCGAACAGTCCGAATACACCACCTTCCAGTACTCTGTCACTGCCTTTTTCTTTCTTCAGAACAGATACTTCTACTCTCTGGCGGTGATTCTGCCATTCTTCATTGAATGTAACAACCGGAGTATCCTGGTCACGATAGGTCAGATCAATGTGACGGATCTCCTCATCCAGTACATAACCATGGGCTGTCTTTACCTCTTTGACGTAGTATTTACCCAATGGGAGATTTTCCAGACTGGCAATGCCATTTTCATCTGTCACAATTGTTGCAACCTTATCTCCTGCTTTGTAATAATCTTCGCTGACACCATCTGCAGCCTTAATATCTTCTTCTGCAAAAACATCAAATGTAACCTCTGTCAGATTGCCGGTAATATAGTTGAAAATATGCTCAACTATACCTTTGATCTTGCTTACCAGTGTCACACTATCTAAAAATTCACCCTTTTTATTTATGATCAGAAGACCTGTCGGAACTTCATCTTTCATCTCAACAGGCTGAACCTCAGCAGTATCAGATACCGTAAATGTAACATCTGTTGTTTTCAGATAACCATACGGTGCAAATGTTTCCCGTAATGTATAGGTTTCCCCAGCAACCAGATACTTAATCACGTGTGGTTCATCCTTTACAGATGTCCACTGGTCGATCACGTTATTATCCTTATCCAGAACAGTAAGGTATGCGCCATCTAATTCTACCCCTGTAGTAATGTCGGATTTTGTAACACTAACGATCGTCGGCTCATTCTTTTTAATGGATTTCAGTGTGATCACCTTTACATCCTGTCCTTGATAAGAAGCATCAAAATCCAATACTTCATCAGAAGATACAAAACCAGCCGGTGCTTCCAGTTCTTTCACATAATATTTGCCAAGTGGCAGATCCAGTGTGCAGACAGCCTGTCCGTTCTCGTCAGATGTCATCTTCTGTAACAAAGTATCCGCTTTCACAATTACCTTGCCATCAACAACAATAGATTCTGCATTATAAATACCAAACACTGCGCCACCAACTACATTGCCCGTCTCTGCATCCTGTTTTTCTACTCTCAGAGATACTTTCTGACGTTCATCTGTAAAGGAAACTGTCTCTTTGACAACTGGTACATCCTGTCCGGCATACGCAAAGTTCACTTCTTTCACAGAGGTATTTAAAGCAAATCCATACGGTGCCTTTACCTCTTCTACACGGTATTTACCAAGCGGAAGGTCTTCAATCACTGCTTTTCCATTCTCATCTGTAGTAACCGTTGCAACCAGTGTATCTTTTGCATAAATGACGTTTCTCTTTCCATCTTCTGCTTTCTGATGATCTGGTGTGTAAATATCCTCGGAAGCATATACATTGAACTGTGCACCTTTCAGAGATTCTTTCTCATATTCAAAATCCTCTCCAAAACCTTTCAGCACTTCTCCATCTTTCTGAATCGTCAGTTCCCCTTTTACCGGATGATTCTCATAAACCGCTTCGATGATCACATCATTACTTACAGAATCTGTACGGTACGCTGTATTAGAATCCACCTGGATCTCTGCATAATTCTGATTGATGGTATATCCGTCAGGTGCAGTCACTTCCTCAATGCGGTAATGTCCGATTTTCAGATTGTTTGGCAGAATCAGATAACCGGATGCATCTGTGAAATAACTCTTATGCACTTTAGTCACCGGATAAGTGGTAACCTGTTCTACATATTTCTCTCTGTCCAGGTCATAAATTTTGAACTCTGTGTTTGCCAGTAATACTGACTGTTTCGTTTCATCGTCTGCTTTGATGATCTTTAATTTTGCTTCAAACTCTTTATCCAAAAGTACCCGCCAGATCTGTGGCTCGTTCGGATGATTTTCTGAAATTGTCACCTTAAAGTCCTCAACTGGAGTATAGTTATGCGGTGTGGTCGTCTCACGTACTACATAAGTACCATATGGAAGTGCAATACTGCAGGCATAGCCTTTCGCATCGGTAAACATCTCTGTTTTTCCATCTACCGTCAGAGCAACCGGAGTTGCCGACGTATAGTCATAACTTCCATCTGCATTCACTTTCAGACTACTCTCCAGATATGCTGTAAATCCAGCACCTTTCAGAAGGTCTGCATCTGTCTTTCCGTTGTTGGCTGCCTTGATCACCTGGAATGGCTGTTTAATCACCTGTTCTTTGGATGTGGCAGTTTTCTTTACGGTCTTAACCAGGTCACCTTCAAAGCTCATATCTAAATCATATTCTGTCTCATCCAGAAGATATCCCTCAGATGGTGAGATTTCCTTGATATAATATTTACCCAGATACAGTCCCTGTACAGAAGCCTTTCCTTCCTCGTCGGTTTCCATCACAGCCACCTGAGTGCCAGCCTTATACAGAACTCCTGTTGCACCATCCGGATGCATGATATCTTCTCTTGCATATAACCCATAAACAGCACCGCTAAGTTTTGCATCTCCCTGTGTTTTTCCCGTTTCCTTATCTACCTTGATCAGCTGAATCTCTGCATCTACTCTCTCATTTGCAAATGTATGGGAGAATGCGACCTCGGCTTCCTTCTCATTGGTATAGTCAAACTGGAATGCATAGACATCATTACTGTTGCGGAAATAGTTATCCGGTGCCTGAACCTCTTTCACATAGTATCCATAGTTAATTGGCAAGTCTGCTGTAAATGTTGCAGAACCGTCATTGCCTGTTGTTGCAGTCTCAATTTTTGTGTCTTTCTTTACAATGACATTTCCATTCATGTCCTTGATATCCGAAGAAGCAAAAATAGCATATTTACCACCACTCAGCGGATTGCGTGTATCTGTATCTACTTTCTCAACAGACACCTTTGCTTTCTGACGGGCATTCGTAAAAGTCACTGAATCAAACACTGTCTCTGCATTCTGTCCGGCATAGCTCAATGTCACAACCTTAGATTCCCCTGTATTGACATAATTCTTTGGTGCACCTGTCTCTACAACCTCGTATTTTCCAAGATGCAGCTTCTTCAACGTAGCACTTCCTGCGTCACCTGTTGTCAGATTTTCTTTGACTAATGCGCCTTTCCCGTATACTAAACTTCCATCACCCGCATAGATATTCTCATAGGCATAGACATTATAAGTCGCACCTTTCAGCTTCTGCTTACTGTACTGGAATGCCACACCATCATCTGTCACTGTTGCACCAGTCAGCATCTCACCTTCCTTATACACGGTCAGTTCAGCTAACTGTTCTTTATCGGTGACTGTTTTTGTAGTTGTACTTCCAATTTTCAGTGTCACATTCACTGCTGATGTGTTCAGCACATAATTCTTCGGTGCAGTGATCTCTTTCAGGTACACGACATCCTGTGTTTTCTCAATTGTAACAGAGGAAGCACCTTTACTGTCTGTTGCAGGCATCTCGGTAATGAGCTGTGTACAGGCAGCATCTTTGTAAATGCCATAGACAGCACCAGCAAGATTCTTACCAGATGCATCATCTTTTTTCTCGATCTCTACAGTAGCCATTTTCACCCATTCTGCGGAGAAATTCGCATACGCTTCACTGTCCACACCTTCTCCGAAGACAAACGCCATATCCTGTGTAGAACCGCCTGTCGTAATCTTGTAAGCAGAATAATCTTTTGTAATGCTGCCCTTCATGGTTGTAGAAAAGACTGCATTTACATCCTCCGCCTGTGTAATCGGTGCTGAAAGATAAAATTTTGTTCCACCACAGATATCTACACTGGCACCGGCAGCACTTGTCTTTCCTGTCGTTACATTATGAAGTTTTACCCCAGAAGGAAGTTTAAATGTAATCGTCTGCAACTTATCTGCATTAAAGGTAACTTCCTGTGTTCTCTGTCCGTTTCCATCCATATATGCTTTTACATTCGCATTGGAAAAAGACATGGCAACGTCCGGAATCTCCGGCTGATTTACACAGTAGTTATAAAGTTCCATAGCCAGTGATTTACCGGTTGCATTGGCTCCGGAAAATGCATCACTTGAACCATTGGCGTATGCTGCTGCAAGATGGGTAATAATAAATCTCTTCCCCGTAGAGAAATCCGGATGCTTCTCTGCAAAAAATCCTTCATCCCCAGATGCTTTTGTTCCGTAATAACAAACCTTTGCTAATGTCTTTCCATCACTCAGCTTAGTTACCGTATACGTTCCATCGTCCGGTCCTGTCTTTGACGGCTGCACGCAGTATGCTGTTGCAGAAATATTTCCGAACTTCACATAATATGGTGCTGTCAGATAAGAACCAAGACCATAATCAGCATAGCGATACCAACTGCCTCTTGTGATAGAAACATTCTGACTTGCTCTTGCGGAAAACAGTGCAATTGCATCTGATTCGGCTGTAAAAGTAACTGTCTCTCCTTCTTCCATCGCTGTTAAATCAATTCCCTGTTCTCCTGCCTGAAGCAGAACATCAGAAAGAGATAATCCAGATTCTTCATCTACTGTATCCTGTGTCTCAGATGCTTCGATAAGCTCATCGAATTCTTGGTCTGTTAAATTCTCAGATTCTGTATCCTCTGTAGATACTTCTGTCTCTTTGTCTACCGCAGCCTGATTCTCCGAGTCAGCTTCTCCATCCTCTGCTGATTCTTCATCACCACCGCCAGAATCACTCTGGTTTTCAGTCTGTGTTTCACTCTGACTTACTTCTGTGGAAGATACACTTTTATCTCTTGTATCTTTTACAATAATCTTACGGTTAATCTGGTAAGTTGGATGTTTCGTTGTCTGCGGTTCTACATAATAAACAGCTTTGTAAGTGTCCTCATGGTCGGTAACAAAGGATTCATTCTGATCATTCATGGCTTCTTCAAAAGTCACTTTCACTTTCTTACTATCCGGGATTTCAATGTTGCTAAAGTCCTTCTCAATATCAAAAGAAGCACCCATTTCAATCTCTAAGTCTTTTGCAGTGACCACTTCATCTGCATCCAACAAATCCTTTACTGATTCGTAGGATGGCGGCTTCTCACTTCCATTGTCAGCTGCCAAAACCGGCAGTGGCTGAATCGCTGATGTGGCGATTGTCAAAGCTGCCAGAAATCCGGAAATAACCCGTTTTGTGTTGAACTTCATTTTTGTTCCTCGCTTTCTCAATCATTTGTTGTCTGTTTCATGCCTTATCCAGATACTTTTCTAAGTCTTCATCCTAATCCCTCCTTCCAAGTCTCCTTGTGCTCTCAGGAAACAAAACATCCTTTTATCCAATGACAGCACATGTACACAGAAGAAGCTGCACGAAGCGAACCTCCTCTGCGTCGTATCTGCTGTCATTTATCCGGTTTCCCGGACAAAACAACAAATTTTAAAGGTTTGAGCGTTTTATAAATTCACAAAGAGTCCGTTCCTGGCACAGTGTCTTAACAGTAATCTGCTACCGTATTTCCAAAAGGGCCTGAAGGCGCAAAATGCGTAACTCGACTTCCACTTCTGTATCACCCCTTTGCTAAGCAATATTCAGTTATCAAGGTGCGTTGTAAGGGAATTTGAACTGATACGTTCCGATTGAATTTTTCTTAACCCCTACACTTATACAGCCGGCAGAGGGTATAATGTTGTTCGAAAATTGAAAAAAGTTAAAAATTATTTTTTAGAACCAGAACCGGCTCCATCCGAAGCCAGTACTGGTAAGCTATATAAAAAGAATGATCAGAATGACGGATATCTGTCACGTAATGTTTTTAATGCTGTCCGAAGAATTGTAGCGACTGTAACTCTCTGGATACCAAGAAGCTCTGCGATATCTGCCTGCTTCTTCTGTTCAAAATAGAACATATAGACAACCATCTTCTGTCTTTCGGTCAGAATAGAAAAGACAAATTCCATGATTTCATCCGTGACAAGTTCATCCAATATATCTCCCCTTCCAGGAAGCTCATATCCATACTCCTCTTCCAGAAGTTCTGCAGATGTATTCCAATCTGCTTCCTTCTTATCCTGGTTATATTCCAGTCTATGTTCTCCTTCCAGCATCAGCATGAACTGATAAGGTACTTCCGTGAATGATCTGGCAGAACCTTTACCATAAGTTTCCCGGCATTTGTGAAGACGGAAAACGGTCGCATACTTTCCTCTCGTATACAGAACCAGTCCATTCATATATACAACAGCACGACATTCTTCACCCAGACAGGTTTCCGGACTGTCATCCGTATCCGCTATTATCGGGATATCTGCTTCTCTCAGTCCTTTTGGTGATGGTAATTTCACGATCCCCTTTACATATGGAACTCTGTCTTTTAATTCTCTGATTGTCATATTGACCACCTTTCTGCCTTTCGGCTTCCGGGCGGTCAATATCCGCATATAGAGAAAGCACCAAAAATCAGCTCCCAACCGCCCGGTTTTTTTTATTACCGAGCGGCACGAAGCCTCTCTTTGGTGCTTTATATTGCTGCCAATATTTCTCTATAGCAGTCCATACTATAAATCCAAACTATTATTTTTTCTTAGGAGTATTTTCCATATCTGCCGACTGTTCCTTATGACTTTCCTCACGGAATACGGAAAAATCGCCCATTGCATCATAAGGGATCTTCTCCAAATAGGATTCATATTCTGATTTCGACATCTTAACTGCCTCCTTTCTGCCATTCCTCTGGCGTGCATTTATGGTATCATTTATTCATTTCAACGTCAGACCATATCTGTCCGGTTTACAATTTTTACCGGACAATTTTGTCCGATTTTTCCAAGATGACAAAAAAGCGACCACCTGATTTTTTCAGATGACCGCATTGTTTTCATATATTTATTGCTCAACAAGTGCTGCTAATCCCTCCACTTGTTGAACCAAGATTACTTTCCTCTTTACGTTTTTATCATTTTTTATAACTAATACGGATGCATTTAACCTCTTATCTACTTCATTTTCTTTTTCGTTCCCTACACTTTTATCACATTTCTTTTTAACCATTCGCCTAGCTTTTTCCTGTGGAGTCTCGATTCTATTTTTGAGACCCACTCCATAGAGTTCTGGCTCTTTTTGTGGCATAAAAAAATCCGATTCTTTATCCATTAAATAACAAAGATTTGAAATTTCATCTGTTGTAAGAAAGGTTCTCTCCCCTGTATAAAGACGTCTGAAATTTCTTTCTGTCATACCAATTGCTGCTGCCAGCTCAGTTTTCTTTATATGCTTTTCCTTGCGCCATTTTTCAATATCATTCAAAATAGCTTTTAAAGTTCGTACTTCACTGGCATTTTTCACAGCAATCTCCTCCTTTCCTCATATCTTTCCAGTTCTTTATTATGTTTCACATTATATCTAACTTTGTGGTGTACGTAAATTTCATACACATTACATATTCGTTCATTTTACATTCACTTTCATATAGACAACATACACTTCACTTGTTATACTAAAAGAAAACGAAAGGAAGGTGCTGTCGTTTATGACTAAGGAAGAAAATAATCTCTTTCATGCAAATTACAAATATATGTGGAATAAATTAAGTACTACATATTACCATGTAAAAACAGGAACACCTAAAGCCAGCCATATTCAAGGTGGAGCATATCTGCCGGCTTACTCCATCTGTTCTAAATGTTTCAAAGCTGACTATGAGCCAAGCATCGGCACGGTTGACAGCATTGTGCAGTTTTACAACCAAAATCTTTCTCCTCAGATCAACACCTATCAATTTTTGCATGAGAAATTAGAGAAAACCGATGAAATCCGTTATCAAACCAAAACAATCAACGATCAACGTTTCATAGGAAAATACTATGGCTACTACCTTTCGACCTCTGGTGAAAATTTGGGCGCAGTATTGCAAGTGTATGAAGACAACGATATATTAAAAGCTGTTATGATTACCGGAATAAGAAATAATGAAGAATTATTTGGAAATGAATTAGCTGATATCTTTTCAAATACGCCGCCTACCAGCAAGCACTTTCAAACCTATTTCGAAACACGAAGTACCGAAAATCAACGCTGCTCTTTCTATGAGGGAACTGTGGATATTACAACCAGTTCAATTTTAATTTTCCTCACTTCTCCCATAGAACCTATCCGTAAAATGGTAATAACTTTTAATATAGACTGCTTCCCACCGGGATATAATCGTCCTTATCATGGTGGTCTGTCCTTTGTAATGGCAACAAGTGACGGTCCCTTTGACACTCGGGTATTTAAAATGGGATTTATCAATCAAATTACAAAAGCAAATATATCTCTGAATGATAAAGGTATCCAACCTATTGTTGAAATATATCCACATGAAAACTACCAACTGTCTCTCACTTCCAGTGAAGATCGCCAATGGTACGAATTAATAATGAAGCATACACATAACCCGCCAGCTTCCAAAAATGAATTTTTCTAAAAAAATAAAACCCGGCAAACGCACAGTTTCATAGAATTGTTCATAAGACCTATAATCTTATAGAACACAATCTAATCACTCACGTTTTGCCGGGTTTTTGATGGTTTCTTACCAAATTTAACTCGTTCAGCAAACTCTTGGTCTTCCATGCAATATCTGTGACTGTTTTTCTACTCACTATTACTGATTCATGGAAAGTCCTCACTTTATGTCTCATTCAATTATGTCGTTTACCCATTCTGCCGAAGCATTCCTACCAAGTGCATCATATAATTCTCTAATCTATCAACCTCTTCCTTTGATCTGCTTTTATCCATATCCATACTGACAACTACACCTTGGTCCGCATATGCAATCAATTTTTTCCGACATCGTTGACATTTTACTTCTGAATATGTAAAAAAACTTTTCTGCGTTACTTTTCCGCACACCGGGCATGTTACAAATAATGTTTCTTCGCTCATCACTCAGTCCTCCAGGTAATATGAATCACTCTAACGGATAAGGGAAAGTAAACCGTTGATGAGTCTGGCAAACCATTCCGAAGCACCAAAGCTATGCTGCCTGCCAGATGTAAACAACAATAAAATCCTGCTTTGAAAGATTCCAAACAGATAAATAATTCTGACCACACAAATCATATCTGTTGTTATTATAATATCACTCGAACATTTGTTCGTCAACATTTGTTTTTGTCATTTTAAATGACACAGTTTTATTTTTACGGTTATTTTTATTCTTTTATATGCTTTTATGGTTGACATCTCAATTCACACCTGTTATCATTGTACCAGTTCAAATAATCAGCCAATATAAGGCGCAATAAATGTGATAAATAATAACATTTGGAGACTAATTATGAAAAAATTATCTATAACAAAAATGTCTGATACTATCATCAGCAAAAGAAAAGAAGCAAAAATGACCCAGGTACAACTTGCCGAAGCTACCGGAATCAACAGAGGTATGATCAGTCGTTTAGAAAGCTGTGATTATACACCTTCTATTGATCAGTTACAGGCCATCTCAGAAACACTTCATTTTGAAGTAGTTGATTTGTTTGAAGATGACAAGCCTGTTGTACACAAACCTGTCCTTAATAAAAAGTACAATATTGCAGTTGCCGGTACTGGTTACGTAGGATTATCCATTGCAACTCTTCTTTCTCAGCACAACCATGTAACAGCAGTGGATATCATTCCAGAGAAGGTAGATCTCATCAACAACCGCAAATCTCCGATACAGGATGAATATATTGAAAAATATCTTGCAGAAAAAGTACTTGATTTAACAGCAACGCTTGATGGCGAAACAGCCTATAAAAATGCTGATTTTATCGTTATCGCAGCTCCGACTAATTATGACAGCAAGAAGAACTTTTTCGATTGTTCTGCAGTAGAATCCGTTATCGAATTAGTGTTAAAAGTAAATCCGGATGCGACCATGATTATCAAATCTACGATTCCAGTCGGATACACAGAATCTGTAAGGAAGAGGTATAACACTAAAAATATTATCTTCAGCCCTGAATTTCTTCGTGAATCAAAGGCTCTTTACGATAATCTGTATCCATCAAGAATTATTGTATCTTGCGATGACGATTCCAGAGAAAAAGCAGAAATTTTTGCAAAACTTCTTCAGCAGGGTGCTGTCAAAGAAAATATTGACACTTTATTTATGGGATTCACAGAAGCCGAAGCAGTTAAACTTTTTGCCAATACTTACCTTGCTCTCCGTGTCTCCTACTTCAATGAGCTGGATACATATGCAGAATCCAAGGGATTAAATACGCAGGAAATCATCAATGGTGTGTGCCTGGATCCACGTATCGGTTCTCATTACAATAATCCAAGTTTTGGATATGGTGGATATTGTCTGCCAAAGGACACAAAACAGCTCCTGGCAAACTTTAATGATGTGCCACAGAATATGATTTCTGCTATTGTAGAAAGTAATAGAACCAGAAAAGACTATATTGCAGATAAAGTACTTGAAATGGCTGGTGCATATGAAGCTAACAGTTCATGGGATCCAAGCAAAGAAGGCGAAAAAGTCATTGGTGTATATCGTCTGACCATGAAGAGTAACTCCGATAACTTCCGTCAGTCTTCTATCCAGGGTGTTATGAAGCGAATTAAAGCAAAGGGCGCTAAAGTTATTATTTATGAGCCAACTTTAGAGAATGGAGAAACATTCTATGGTTCAGAGGTAATCAATGATCTGAAGAAATTCAAAAAGAAAAGCCAGGCTATCATTGCAAACAGATATGATTCCTGCCTTGACGATGTAAAAGACAAAGTCTATACAAGAGATATTTTCAAGAGAGATTAAAAACAGAACGGAGAAAAGTACTATGAATCATATAGATTTAAAAAATAAAACAATATTTGTTACAGGTTCTGCCGGATTTATCGGCAGTAACCTCGTTCTTGAACTTTTAAGAACACAATCGCCGATCAATATTATTGGTCTTGATAACATGAATGATTACTATGATGTAAATATTAAAGAATGGCGTTTACAGGAAATCGAGAAATGTGTATCAGAACATTCTGACTCTACCTATGTTTTCTATAAAGATGATCTTTCTAATAAAGCAATTATCGACAAAATCTTTGCCGAACATAAGCCGGATATTGTTGTAAATTTAGGTGCCCAGGCCGGTGTACGTTACTCTATCACAAATCCAGATGCTTATATCCAGTCCAATATGATTGGCTTTTATAATATTCTGGAAGCCTGCCGTCATTCTTATGACAATGGAGCCAAAGGAGTAGATCATCTTGTATATGCCTCTTCATCTTCTGTCTATGGTACAAATAAAAAAGTTCCTTACAGCACTGACGATAAAGTAGATAATCCAGTTTCGCTCTATGCAGCCACAAAAAAATCAAATGAACTGATGGCTCATGCATATAGCAAGCTCTATAATATTCCATCTACCGGACTTCGTTTCTTCACTGTATACGGACCAGCCGGCAGACCAGATATGGCTTACTTCGGATTTACCAATAAGCTTCTCAAAGGCGAAACCATTCAAATTTTCAATTATGGCAATTGCAAACGTGATTTCACATATGTTGATGATATCGTAGAAGGTGTAAAACGAGTTATGCAAGGTGCACCAGAGAAGAAAAATGGTGAAGATGGACTTCCAATACCACCTTATGCAGTTTACAACATTGGAAACAGCAATCCAGAGAATTTGTTAGATTTTGTAACTATTCTGCAGGAAGAACTCATTCGTGCAGAGGTACTCCCTGCAAATTATGACTTTGAATCTCACAAAAAACTGGTAGCTATGCAGCCTGGTGATGTACCAATCACTTATGCTGATACATCTGCACTTGAAAGAGATTATGGTTTTAAACCAAACACGAGTCTCAGAACAGGACTCCGTCAGTTCGCTGAATGGTATAAAAAATTTTATAATATCTAAATTTTCAATCATCGGGAAATAATAGTTATTATGCAATGCACATTTCCCGATGATTTTTTTCTACAAATACTACTGAATATTCTGGATAGTTTTACATCATCTGTCCGGTGATATGGAAATCACTTTTTAGATTCGTTTTTGTGCATACCGAATCATAATTTCCATTGTATCGACACTCAAAAATTAACACATTATAAAAAATCACATTTTTCCTTTTATTCGTTTAAACTCTTCCTCAGTTATAGTTCCTGACTTTGAATAATCAATCTTACCTGTAGCAAATCTGAATGCGTACAGCATAGCTCTAACAAAAAAAGGAACAAACAACAGACACAAAACAATTGTAAAAAGTCTTGGGAAACCAGTTACAAGAAGAATAATGTTTATTATACCAAGAATACCCATTGTAGTATAAGTAACAATATTAGTGATTTTATCCTTATTAATGTTTCCTGTACTTAACTTTCTATCTTCCATTAATCTAACAGAATCATTAACTAAAGTTTTTGTTGCAGAGTCAAGTGAAGTTACTGCAAATGCCAACATTGTTAACGCTGTAAACACATAGATAGCCGGACCACGCGACATTGAAAGCGTATAACCTGTTGCGGCAGAAACAATATGCCAAACAACAGTCAGCGCAATTAATGAAAAGGTACCATATTTGATTATTTGTTTGATAGAATAACCATTACTACAATAAGCAACAAAACGGCCACAGAATACTGACCATGAAACAACTGTTGCCTCAAAATACCACCAATACGGATTAACAAGCCATTCTTTCCACGGCTCAATATTCAGCATACCTTGAAATGGGAGAACTTTAGTCAAATCGACCATGCTATTGTCAAATGTTGTGATTGTGGTAAATAATGCAATAGAGGTAATAATAAACATTACTATATTGATTCTTGAATACTTTACTAAAAGGTTTTTCTTAATAGATATTGTTGCGAGAACAATTACAATACCAATCACTACAACAATTGAAACGATTCTTCCTACGCCTTCAAGATTTAATGGCTCCAGAATTGTTGTAGCTGCCATAGGAATTGAAGTACTAAGTCCGATTACAATTGACATGATATTTAATACAGTACTCTTCTTTGCCTTATATGTAGCCAAGCTATATACTCCTGCAATCAACATCAAAGAAGTCTGTCCAATTGTGTAAAACAGATCCGCATTCCATGTTCCGAATGTATTTTGCAATTCAGAAGGAAATGATCCAACCAAATATACACCTGTAAATGTGCAAGCAAGCATAGCCATATAACTAAACTTACTTTTAATAAGTTTATGCTGATCTGGTAACCACACTACTCTTTTACCATATTTAGAAACAAAAAGTGCAATACTTGCTATAGTACATATAACAAAAATTCCCAGATAAGTTACCAACATTAATGGGTAATCTGTAGCCAAGCCTTCAAGTTTTCCCATCTCATCTAAGTGCAAAAAGAACTTTTTCAAAAAATCCATATCTTCCTCCTAATTTTGTAATATCAATTGTTCAATGTTTTTGTAATAAATAAACCGATGGAGGAACATAATCAAGCTCTCTCCCATTGTTCTTATTTTGCCTATTCTTCTAATCCCATTCTGTAATTTTCTCTTAGGTAATCAAAGTTTGTGTATCTAATAATCATATCATCACCATTTTCATCCAATACACGAATAGTTTTATTAATCTGATCTATCTTCTGAATAAACTCTTCACAATCATCAGCATATACTCCAACAACTCCTACTGGTCTATGTACAGGGAACTCCTCTCCGACATTATGAAGTGAATAATATGTAACACCAGGTATTTTCAGAATTTCATCGATGCCTTCGATTACAGATATCTTACCAGCTTTGCTAGTCCATAAAGAATAACCGCATCCACAGTTTTTATACTCAGCCTCTTGAGCAGGCGGTAACATATCAATAGAATTTTTAATTCCTCTTGCATAATCTGTTAACCACTTTATCGTATCGAAACCAAACATATCCGGATAAACCATAAACGGCATATCTCCCGGAAGTCTATATCCCATTTCAATAATATAGAATTCTCCATCGTCATCAAGCATCTCTTGCACCCAAGCAATACCTTCCTTGCAACCTACTTCTTTAAGTACGGCTTCAACTGCAGGATTAATTTCTCTATTAAATTTTTTCACCTTATCTGTGATTGTTGTTGTAAGTGAATACAAGTTTTTGAGTTGTCCTGGTTCAGCTTCCATTGCATTAAGAGAAATCTGTCTAATTTCCCCATTTGCAATTGCGTAGTAACTCCACCACTCTCTACCATGAAGCATTCTTTCAATAACAATCTTCGGATTTTTAGAAAGACTTCTAGCATACTTATATGCATCAACTAATTCCTCTTTGTTATAACAATACGTAATTCCACGATTACCACTCATATCCACAGGTTTTACTACTACAGGAAACTTCACTTTTGCAAGTTCTTCATCTGTAAGTAAATCTGAAACATAATAATCTGTCGCAACAGGCGCACCTATTTTTTTACAAAGGTCTTTAAAATCAGCTTTGTCTCTAGAATAATGCCATGCTTCTGGTGTACAGTAACAAGGCAAACCTAATCTTTTGCAAAGTGCCATTGTCATCTCAAGATTAAACTCGCTTACTCCACATATTACAGCAGTAATGCCTTCTGCACGGCATTTAACTTCTAACTCATCCAAATCACCAGTGTTAATCATCCAATAATCATCTGAAACTAATTTTGCTGTGGATTTTTCAGGTTCAAGATAATCTGTCACAATAGTAAACACTCCCTGTGACTTCGCATACTCTACAATTTCCTTACTTGCTAAACCTGTACCCATCATTAATAACTTTTCCATTTTCAATTCCTCCATATTCTATGAAACCTTATTCATTATAGGTATTATAAACTGTCAAAACAACCGACTCTCCGTTTACTCATTTCTAACTAATCTTTCTAAGTATGAATTCCCCAGCAATCGCATATGCATTAAAAGAACTTAATGAATTGGGTGGTGGATAGTAAACGGTAGAACCCGAGTACCTTTTTAACACCTTCAATTTATGCCATAATTATACTCAACAGAGTAACATTGTCTAAAAAGTTCAGTACTCAACTTTTTAGACTGACTCTCATGAGTGGAGGTGTGATTATGACTGAAGAAACCAGCCTTGTAGCCCAACAGGTAAGACTCAGGCAATGGGCAGAACAGATCAGAGACTGCCAGAATCGCCCGGAAGGAATGGACGTATCGGCCTGGTGTGCCCTGCATAACATTACAAAAGCCAACTATTATTACCGTCTTAAGCGTGTACGGAAGGCATGTCTGGATCAGATCCCGGAAGCAGCACATCCTGCTTTTGTGGAACTGCCTGAACCAAAAAGTAAATCAGCTATACCTGCAGTGGGAACACCAGTGATACGCATCACCAGTTCAGACGGACTTTCTGCAGAAATATCTGCATCTGTCTCTCCGGAAATGTTCCGCTGTCTGATAGAGGCATTCCGCCATGCTGAATGATGCCTGTGCTTCAAGGTTCAAAAAAGTTTATCTGGCACCGGGCTTCACGGATCTCCGCCGTGGGATCGATGGTCTGGCATCCATCGTCCGCTTTCAGTATACGCTTGATCCATATGATAAAAATACTCTCTTCCTCTTCTGTGGAAGAAGGAATGACAGGATCAAAGCGCTTCTGTGGGAAGGTGACGGGTTCCTTCTCCTGTATAAAAGATTGGATAACGGTTCTTTCCGCTGGCCAAGGACAGCGGATGAGGCTATGGCTATCACGGATGATCAGTACCGGATGCTGATGCAGGGGCTGGAGATCATTGCCAGGCATCCGATCACAGAGGTCACGAAGACGCCTGACCTCATGTGAATTGTGCAGAATGCTGAAAATAAAAAAATATATAAAGTGCCCTGGCAGTGGATAAAGCGCCGCTGTATGTGCTTATCCACAAAAATAATGCCTGGACAGCATACGGCTGAAACGGATCCTGAGTCATGTGTGGATAACCCATCCGTGAAGCCGTTGGATAACAGCTTTTCAGATGGCTTATCCACCGTCATTTTGCCGGACAGGCAGCGGGGCAGTATTAGCGTTCATACAGAAAATCTGCTATAATCAGAACCAGTATATCAAAGACAGGGAGTTCTGGTTATGGCATTTAAGTACACAGAAGAACAACTGAATAAACTGGATAAGGAGCTGCTGATCCAGCTGTTTCTTGGCATGCAGGATCAGCTGGAAGAACTGACAAAGCAGACACAGTCCCTCAATGACAAGATGCAGCTGATGATGGAGCAGATCGTCCTTTCCAACAAAAACAGATTTGGAAGATCAAGCGAAAAGATGACTGCCCCGGGTCAGATCCGTTTCATGGAAGTGGATGGGAAGATCGTTTTTTTTAACGAAGCGGAAGCGGTCTGTGATCTGTCTGCACCTGAACCGGAAGACCTGGAACTCAGGGTACCAAAAAAGAAAAAGCAGGCAGGCAAGAAAGCGGCCGATCTGTCAGGTCTTTCCGTACAGCGTATCGATCATTACATGAGTGTTGAAGAACTGACGGCAGAATTCGGTGAAAACGGATGGAAGCAGCTTCCTGATACCATTTCCAGATGCTACCGTTTTGTGCCGGCAAAAGTCGAAGTGGAAGAACATCATATCGGTGTTTATGCAAGTAAAACAGACGAACATATGGTAAAAGCACCGCATCCGAAGAAACTTCTTCATGGAAGCCTTGTTTCACCGACACTTGCTGCAGCCATTATCAATGGTAAGTATGTCAATGCCGTTCCGCTTTACCGCCTGGAAAAAGAATTCGAGCGGTATGGGTTGGCTATTACCCGGCAGAACATGGCCAACTGGATGATACGCCTGGCCGAAAATTATCTTGGGGTCATGTATGACTATCTGCACAGCCTACTGTATGATTATCATGTGATCCAGGCGGATGAAACGCCGGTCCTTGTCAATAAAGATGGCCGACCGGCAGGCAGTAAAAGCTGGATGTGGGTCTACCGCTCCGGTTTTATGAATTCGGAGAAGCAGATCATTCTGTATGAATACCAGAAGACCCGCAATGCTTCACACCCGAGGAAATTTCTGAAAGATTATGCCGGTATCTGTGTGACAGACGGCTTGTTGATTGTCAAGTAAAATTGACCCACTTTTACGTTTAATTTTGACCCACCTGAATTCAGAAATCACCTGATTTTCAAGTGGGTCATTTCTGTATGTAAATCTGATTTTTTACACTGTGAATTGACCCGTCAAGCGCATCAGCTGAACGGAAGTTCAGCATCCGGATCCATTACCGGATCACTCCATTCAGTATTTATGATTATGCTGTCTGAAACAGTATCATAATCCCCGCGAAGCTCCCTTAATTCTTGTTCTCGTTCTTCTTCTGAAAGACTCATCCACCATTCATACATTTCATCCTGGAAACGCATTGCGCTGACAAAGTCCATTGGGCATCCGTTTTCGCTATAAATATAGTCTCCGTTATCATAGGGGCTTCGTCCACTGGCTACCCATTTTTCTAATTCACGTAACTCATCTTTCGACATGGTTATTTCTTTTTTGTATTGTTTTAACTGTTCCTGCAGGAATTCTCTGTGCTCCGCAGGCACATTTTTTCTAAATCTCATATCTGCCTCCTAATTAATGAGCACCTGATATCCGTCAGTCTGCATTGAACTTTTATTGATCAGTATTCTTTTGCCGATTGGATCCAGCAATACATACTTACTGAGTTCCAGTAACCGGTCACTGATCAGGGAATGTACCATGTTCTCCATGGCTTTTATACGGTCATTTCGATTTATAGCTCCTTCAGATCGATCAGATGTTTCGATTTTATTTTCACAGAGCATCTCTAAATTTAAAAATATATCATCTTCCTTACGGCTGTCTGATTCAAAACGGTCAGTATCATAGTTATATCCAAGACTCTTGTCTGCTTTCATCCTTTTCATAACACAAGTTGGATTTTTGATCTCATAACAGCTTCGCATTAGGTCATAGGCGGCTGTTTTTCCCTCTGTATTGTAAACTTCTATGATCTGCGGATATTTATCCGGTGTGATTTTTATACTCATTTCTATGCCTTCCTTTTTTAATACTCAGTTTTTGGACCTTTGACACGATAGCTGTCACCCGTTATACTTATGACATGGCAATGATGGACCAGGCGGTCAAGGATCGCTGCAGCGGCCAGCTTGCCGGTGAATAGTTCATCCCATCTGCCCATGGGCAGGTTTGTGGTGATAATGAGGGAGCTTTTTTCATATCTTTGGCGAATGATCTGAAAGAAAAGGCTCTCTCTTTCTTTATCCATTTTTAAATATGACAGTTCATCGATGATCAAAAGCGGAATCTTACTGATCTGTTTCAGAGTTTCTTTCAGATATCCTTTCTGCATATCCTCATACAGCTGATCGACCAGTTCTTTTGCATTCACAAAGAGAACCTTATATCCGGCTTCACATGCATTCCGGCCAATCCCGGTGGCGATCATACTTTTACCGACTCCCGGCGGCCCAATGATTATGATATTTTCATGGTTATCCATAAATTCAAGTCTGCCCAAAGATTGAATTTTATCCGCATCCAGGTTTGGATTGAAGCGGTAATCAATGTCAGACAGCCGTTTATCAGAGTCGAAATTAGCTGCATCTGTCAGGCGTTCAGCCTGTCGGCGTTTCTTTCCTGTTTCCTCCGCTTGTAACAGCATGATCAGGAAATCTTCATACGTCATAGACTGTTCTGAAGCTACACGTATAAGTTCCTGATATTGTTCGCGCATATCGACCAGTTTAAACTGTTTCATTCTGGCTTCTATATAAGCTGCGTTTACAGCACTTGTCTCACTAGGCATTTACCGTTCCTCCTACATTCTGTTCATAGTAATCCAGATCCCGCAAAAGTTTTGAATCATCGTCACGGTATTCTCCGGTTTTACACAGAACTTCCGGTCTCTGTTCAGATATCTCAGGAAGAGACAGCCGGCCTGCATTGTAAGCTTTGAGCAGTTCTTTAAATGACAGGATGTCCATAGAATCATGCTGTATTGCATATCCAATAAAACGATTGAGGGTATCTGTATCATAAAGTTCTTCGAGCAACATGATCTTTCTTGCGTAATGTGTGGGCTGGTCAAACTTTTTCCCGGCTGCTTCCAGATAAGCCAGACCATTGCTGTATCTGGCAGTGAATTCCCTTCGTATCTGCGGAATCGATGTTGGCGCCTTTGGTGCTACATTTTTATAGTGCTCCGAATTTGTCAGGATTTCATGCTTGTTACGTGATGCTTCCAATTTCATGACATAGTTCTTTTTTCTGTCATAAAGCTCGATTCTGAACCCATAGATGATCCTGAAATACATGGTTTTGGCTGCAAAGATATCAGGAACGCTATACTTATTTCCGCCAATGCTGATATAACAGTCAGGACTGATGATCCTGCTTTCCAATTCCTTCAGTCGATAACGACGGTCTGGCAATGGCAGCAACAGATCCCGTTCTTCCTGAAGATAATGTATGTTTGGAATTCTTTTGGTCGTTGTGTGTGTTTCATTACACCAGGACTCAACGAAATCTTTTCCACGACGATTCAGATCTTCCATTGAAGCAAAGTGGTTTCCCTTTATGAATTGTTCTTCGATATAGTTGAAGGGTCTCTCGATCTTTCCTTTCTTGCGCGGCCAGTAGCAGGGACATGCATTAAGTTCTGTTCCCAGATGTCTTGCCATAAGCAGGGCATGGGGATTATAACGGATCTCCATTTCGTTCCTTGGATTATTTTCGATGACCAATGCTGTTGGATTATCGATCAAAAGCTCCAGTGTTACTCCACCAAGATCTTCAAACAGTTCCTGAATTGCTTCATAAATGGCTGCCGCATCTGCCTTTAAAGAAAAACAGACTGCTTTCTTTCTGGATGCTGAAAGTATCATTGAAAAACAGTAAACAGTTATGATCACGCCATCAACAGGAACATTATAAGGTGACCAGTCGAACTGAGCCTGATCTCCCGGAGGGCTTTCATGCCTTACAGTAGCTTTGGAACTGATGTGGTCTTTGATATCCTCTTCAATTTTTGACAGATACCGGTAAACAGGGCCAATGCTTCCTGTATAACCTCTTGCTTTCAATTCTCTAAAAATCCGTGTTCCATTGAAAAGAAACGGTTCGCATCGCCATTCGATGATCTGTTCTTTGAAACCATCAATCTTGCTCTTATAAACTGTCCGTTTATACACCGGTGCTTCTTTTTCTTCTAAAAGACTCCTGACAGTATTTCTGGACATTCCAAGTATTTTTGCAGTTGCCCGTTTTGATCTTGTCTGTTTATAAACTCGCTGAACAGCAGCCCAATCTTGCAAATCATACACCTTCTTTCAAACCTCCTCTCTTGTATTGGTGCATACAGAGAGAAGTGTATCGTTTGCTATCAGGTGGGTCAATTCTGAGTATTAAATTTTCAAGGTACAGTGTAATCAAGACCAGTTCTACTTACTCATTGCCACTGCTGTAGGTGGGTCAATTTTCCTCGTTAAAACTGGGTCAGTTTTAAGTATAAATCAACACGGCTATCAGGTCTACCATACCCTTGAAAAAGAGAAAGAAGATCTCAGGATCGCAGGATGCTGGGTACACTGCAGACGTAAGTTTCATGAAGCGCTGGAAGTCATGCCGAAAGAACTGAGGAAACAGTCTGTCCTGCATCTGATCATGAACCAGATACAGGCGATTTACCGGGAGGAAGGCAAACTGACGGGATTATCGACAGAAGAAAGACTGACACAGCGTCAGCTGGTGGTAAAACCACTGGTGGATGCTTTCTTTGCATACCTGAAACAGAATGCGGAGAGAGTGCCAAAAAGTGGAAAAACAAAAGAAGCCTTTACCTATGCCCTGAATCAGGAACGCTACCTGAGAGTTTTCCTTGAAGACGGTGATGTTCCAATGGATAATAACGCCAGTGAACGTGCCATCCGTGGATTCTGTATCGGCAAGAAGAATTGGGAAATGATAGACACGCTCCATGGAGCCTCCAGCTCTGCGATCATCTACAGTATAGCCGAAACTGCAAAAGCAAACCGATTGAAACCGTATGAGTATTTCGAATTTCTGCTGACAGAAATCCCAAAGCATATGGATGATAAAAATACCGATTTTCTGTCAGACCTTCTGCCTTGGTCAGACGCACTGCCGGAAAATATACGAAAACCAAAAAGTCAGGACAATAAATAGCATGGCCGCAAAAGCGGCCCGATATTCTCAAGGGTAAGCGCTTAATTTTTAGGTATGATAGAAAAATCCCCGAC
>UMEI01025270.1_pt1 | contig 25851 bp, 31 predicted proteins | sample 1964711 | NCBI WGS metagenome assembly UMEI01 (sample SAMEA4836016, study PRJEB28245) | human gut metagenome | biome: gut microbiome; material: fecal sample | place: Denmark | collected 2008 | reverse complement strand
GCATCAGAATATGATTTTTTAAGAGTATCAAGTGATTATTTTGTGAAAAGATTAACAGAGTTAGGTAAAGATGTAAAATCTATTCGATATTTAGGTTGTGATCATGGTTTCTTTGATATGTTAGGAACAGTTGTACAGGCAGAAGATTTATGCCATTTGATTGCTGAAGAAATAAAAAGTATGGAATTATAATTATGCTTGTTACAATGAAAGAAATCCTCGACAAAGCCAATGCTGAGAACTATGCAGTAGCTGCACCCAATGTTTGGAGCGAATTAGATGCTAGAGCTGTTATCAGTGCAGCTCAGCAGATGAATGCACCATTAATTATTGATATTGCAGATATTGCTAATCCTGATTTAGTTTTATTAGGAAGAATTTGTGAATATCTTGCGAATAAGGTTGCTATACCAATTGCTATTCATTTGGATCATGGAACAAATAAAACACAAATTATGCAGGCAATTAAAGGAGGATTTACTTCTGTTATGTATGATTGTAGTGATAAAGATTTTGAAACTAACATTAAAGAAGTCAAAGAAATTGTTGAATTTGCACATGCTTTAAATATAACAGTAGAAGCGGAACTAGGACATGTTGGACAGGCGAATGATTATAGTCATGACTATCTAACTGATCCTAATCTTGCCAGAGAATTTATTGAACGAACGCAAGTAGATTGTCTAGCAGTTGCGATTGGAACAGCTCATGGTGCTTATCCTCCTAATGTTTATCCACAACTAGATTTTGAAAGGTTGGTTAAAATAAAAAAAGCAACAAATCATTTTCCTCTTGTTATGCATGGATCATCAGGAACGGATAATGATTCATTACAAAAAGCTTGTCGACTAGGCATTAACAAAGTCAACATCGCAAATGATTTATGTAAGGCAGCAGTCTATGCTTGTCAACATACAGATTTGACTGGAAATAATGCTTATCGCATAACTGAAATTATTGAAAAAGCAATTGAAGAAAAGCTTAAAGAGATGATTAAAATTTATGGATCACAAAATAAAGCTTAAAAGAGAAGTTTTTGGGAACTTCTCTTTTTGTATGGATTCAACGACTCATATTAAAATTCAACTCTCTAAAAATATCCTTTTTATAATTCCAATAATTCTCTTAAATCATGTATCTCATATGTTATATCCATATCTTGAGGTTTCTTTAAATGGTGTGGATTAAACCAGCAAGTATCAATACCAACATTGATTCCACCTTGCATATCACTTGATAAAGAATCACCTATAATTAATGTATGCTCCTTATCAATATTTTCTATCTTTTCAAAACAATAATCAAAATACTCTTTTGTAGGTTTTTGATAACCAATATCTTCTGATACAAAAATATCTTGAAAATATTGATCAATATGTGTTCCTTTTAAACGACTATGTTGTGTCTTAGAAACGCCATTAGTCACAACATATAATGGATATTTTTGATAAAGTGTTTCTAATATTTCTTTTGCATGAGGTAAAAGAAAATAACCTTCACCTAATGCTTTTTGATAATCATCTTCAAAAGCAATACCATCTTGATGTATATGAAACTCTTGAAATAATTGAACAAAACGTGTGTAAACAACAGTTTTTTTATCAATTAATCCTTTTTCAAAATCTTTCCATAATTGTTTATTAATGGTTTCATATCTTTGAAGAAGCTCATCAGTTAATAATATATGATGATTTTGAAAAGTGTTTTTTAATGCTTGTTGTTCAGCTTTATCAAAATCTAATAAAGTTCCATCAACATCAAATAATAAATATTTATACTTATTCATATAATTCACTCCTGTCAACATATTATACTGAATAAAACATAAAAATGACAGTAAAAATTATTATTTATTTGGTCATGATTACCATTAAAATTCTTGATTTTTATAGAATATTATGCTTACAATAGTGACGACTTATAATTATTGAATGAAAGGCTAATATGATATTAAGGAGTAGAAATCATAATGGAAAAGGTCTTAAAAAATCAAGAAATCATCAAGTTTTTAACAATGGAACAGCTGAAAACATTTATTGAACAACAGGAAATGATATTTGATGAAGTGAGATTAGTGGATATTGCGACGACAAAAACTTATTATTTAGATGATCAGCAACAAATATGTGTAGAACCACATGCTTGTTATGAGTTTTGGAATAGAGCAGGAAAATGCCAAAATTGTAGTAGTGCAAAAGCTTTTACAACAAAAGGGCAAGTCACAAAGTATGAATTTATTGATAGCCGTATATTTTTTGTTATTTCAAAATATATAGAGATAGAAGACAGAGCTTTTGTTTTGGAAATGATTTCTAAGTCTGATAACCATACACTTTATGGAGCACAGGGACAAAGTCAACTAGCAAAAATATTAACGAAATTGAATGCACATGTATATACTGATTCATTAACAAAAGTTTTTAATCGTGCTTATTATGATGAGCAAGTGAAAGGGATTATTAGTCAAAATGATGGCATTATGATGCTTGATGTTAATAAATTTAAACTTATTAATGATACATATGGACATTTGGTTGGAGATACTGTTTTAAAAGAATTAGCAAAGGCTATGCTTTCTATGACAAGAAGCTGTGATGCAGTGATTCGTTATGGTGGCGATGAATTTTTAATTGTCTTTAGAGATATAAGTGAAATAGCTTTTCAAAAGCGTTTATATCAAATGCGAGATGCAATTAGAGATATTCAGCTCGTTCATTATCCTGATGTTCATATATCAGCAAGTATTGGTGGTATATATTGTCAAGAACAACCACAAGGTAGTCTTATTGAGGATATCGATAAGCTTTTGTATAAGGCAAAACAAGAAAAAGAAGAAGTATGTTATGAAGTGATGAATACTGGAGAAAAAGATGAAAAAGAAGATTAAGGAAGTGATTGTTGTTGAAGGGAAAACAGATACAGCAATTATTCAAAAGTTATTTGATGCAGATACGATAGAAACACATGGTTTAGCGTTGACAGAAGAAACTTTAGATTTTATAGAAGAAATGAATAAAACAAAAGGAGTTATTTTATTAACAGATCCTGACTATCCGGGTATGAAGATTAGAAATATGATTATGAAACGTATCCCACATGTCAAACAGGCATTTGTTGATAAAAAAGACGCTATTGGCAAAAAGAAATTAGGAATTGCTGAAGCAAGAGAAGAAGCCATCATTCAAGCTTTAGAAAATGTTGTGAGTTTTTCTCAAAATACTCAATCTATAAGTTGGGAAGAATTTGTTTCATTAGATATTATTGGTAATAAGCAAAAAAGATTGATGATTTATGATTTGTTTCATTTAGGTTATGGGAATGCTAAAACATTATTTAAAAGATTAAATATGGCTGGTATTACAAAAGAAGATATTTTAGAGCAATTAAAAAACGTATAATCAAAAACGATTATATGTTTTTTTATGCATTTTTCATTAAATTGATTTTCTTCACTTGAGAAATACCTTGAATACGATGGCTTTGAGTTAATGCTTTCCATACAGGAAGTGTTAAACAAAAATCAATAGAGCTATGTATCACAGTACCAAGTCCTACTAAACCAAAAATCATGTACATAAATGTTTGCATATCTATACCATTTCCATAATAGAAAGGAATGACAATAATCATTTCACCAAGAGCATGAATAAGTGCAATCACAATATTAAATTGTAAAGTTTTTAATGGTTTTTCAAAGATTTGTGGATTCTTTTTGGCATATTGAGCACCTAAATAAGCCCATATCACATGCGTTAAGGCACGTAAAACAACAACGAATGGAAAACCTGCCATGAAAAAACCAAGCGCTGTTCCTAAAGATACTGCTATCGCAACAGCTGGACTGATGAATATTGCAATCATGACTGCAACATGTGAAGCTAAAGTAAAAGACATAGGACCTATAATAATCTTAGGCATTAACATAGGGATGATTGTTCCTACTGCAATTAATAGAGATGCTAAAACAAAAACTTGCATATGTTTATGTGATTTCATTGTTTTCCTCCTTATCAACATATGTGTCAAGACACATGTTATGACTAATTATATCCAAAAATGAGAATGTGTCAATAAAAAATGAATCCTTTCAACATGAAGAAAGTTAATTGAGTTTTAACTCTGCAACATGATAGAAATGTTCTTGCTTTTTTATAAGATATACAAATTGTAGATAATTATATACTTTTTTTATGAGTGTGGAGTTGTCATATTGATATGGGAGGATTTATAAAATGAAAATAAGTTTCTTATGATAAAAATTGCGAAATTAATATGATTTGATAGAGGATGTTGAAATAGTACAATGAATATGTCAATAGAAGATATAGTAATATATCAAAAAGCGGTGATTCCTACCATAAAAAGGAAATGAAAAAGTAGGACTAGAAATTTAACTCTAGTCCTATAAGTTTATGTTTTTGAAGATCATATTTTATTGTGAATCTATAATAAAAAGTACGAACTTAAGAATAATTATATTCCTTAAGTTCATGTTGTTTGAAATGATTAATTTTTCTTAAATAAATATCCTTTTTCATCTAAAGCATCAACAATACGTTGATATGTTTCTTGATTTAAGCATTGAATTGTATGTAAGTGAAGACCATTTGTTAACTGACTTAAAGGTTTTGCATTATCATGAGTAATCTTTTTCAAGAATTGATTAACATCATAACGTGATGATAAATGTAATTTTCCTGTTAATTGTCCATAAATAGAATGTTCCACAATGACATCGATGATAGAACCACCTAAATCAACAATCGTATACAATTCATCAGCAAGTTGTTCTTGGGTATGTTTAACAGCAAGAGTATAGGTATGTTGTAATTGATGATTATCTAAAATATAACCTCTAGGAGTAGCAATAATATTTGTTCCACTGGCACGAATTAAAGCAACATCACCAACAATGATTTGTCTGGATACACCTAATTTTTTCGCTAGAGCAGATGCAGAAACAGGTTTTTCACTTTTTTTTATTTCTTCGATAATTTTCTCTTTTCTATCCATAATATTTTACCTCACAACAAATTATAAATGATTTCAACTCTAAAATAAAGTAGAATAAGTCTATAAGATGTTGTTGATGTCGCTTATATTTACAATGTTATAAAAAGGCATAAAATAAAAAGTGAAAGGAGGAAGGAATCATGTTAAAGGTGATATTATCAAAGTTAAAATCATTTCTTGGAACATTTCAATTACATTTGGATAAAAATATTGAATTTGATTATTTTATCATATTTAAGGATGAGAAAAATATTTCTTGGGAAATACTTAATCAAATTGGGAAATGGAATTATTATGGGAAAAAAGCAGTAAGAGGGTGGTCATCTTTATCTAAGGAAGATATTAAACAATTTTTAATGAAGCACTTAAAGTGTAATGAAGATACAATTGATGTTATAAATGCTAATAATGAATTATTTAGAATGAGATTTTAAAGAGGTGATGACTTATGAAGTATGTTGTTGGTAAACCGTCAATATTAACGGCAATTTTATTATCAACTTTTTACTCACTCTTAGGAGTTGCAATTTATATTTTTACACCTTGGGAAGGAATGAATTATGCTGGTATTGTAATCATTTTTTTAAGTATTTTTGTTATCTTTCCAGAGGCAGCATGTAGTGAACTGATGTGGGAAATAGATACTCAGACTTTAAAATTTACTAATTATTCAAAAGGTATTGATAAAATTTTAACATTTTATCAACAACTTTTTGTAGCAAAACGTTCCCCATATCAAGTGGTCATTAATTTAGATCAAATTGATTACATTGCTGTCACATATGCTAGAGTACCTAGAGCTCCTTTTGGAGCTATTGGTTATGATGTCTGGTTTAACATTCATACTTATGATGGTTCAGTTTATAGTTTTATTTCTTTAACACTTTCTGGTAAAAAGGATTTTAATCAAGCTGTAGATTTTATGAAGGAACAAGGTATTCATTTTAAAGATGGTTATCATATCTTGGATGCGTTACATTCTCATGAACATCTTTCTTATTACTTAGAAAGAATAGATAAGGAGCAATCAAAATGATTAGAGTTAGCATATCTTCAAAAAATAATCAAATGATTCAACAATCATTTGAACAGTTCTTTCAAAAAGAGCATTTAGAATATTGCATCGTTCCTTATCAAAAACAAAGCTATCAAGATATTTATATTTTTGAAATTCAAAATAAAGAAGACTTACAACTTATTGCTAATCATCCTTATTCTCCCTATTCTTTATATTATGTTATTGGACCAGAGGATTATGCAATTACAAGTGAATGTATTCGTCTAAAGGTTGATCTTTATTTTTCAAAGCAGACATTTATAAAAGAACTAGAAAAATATAAGGATTATATCCTAAAGGATATACAAGATAAATTCCAATATTATCAATACCAAAGAAATGGAATTATATCTCAAATTCGTTTATCACATATTTATTATGTAGAATCATTAAGACATTCTATTATTATTCATTCTATTAATGGCACAATGGTAGAAAGAAAAAACTTAAAAGATTTTCTAAATACAATTCAATCATCACAATTTATCCAGATTCATAAATCATTTATTGTCAATAAACAGTGGATTAAAAATATTTTTTCTGATCATGTTTTATTAAAAAATGATGAAACATTACAAATTGGTAGAGCTTATAAAAATCATATTCAATTATTATAAATTATAAAGGTGAGGAGGTATTGATATGCTACGAATAAAAAGTGATATGGGAATGGCAGCTATTCAAAGATATATCAATAAAAAAGCGATAAAAGGCTATTGTTTAAAATCAATCGTTCCATTTATATTATTTCCACCATTACATTTTATGGTTTTTACTTTTAAAAAATCAGATAAAAAACAGATTGGATATCTTGTTGAATATCAAAGATTCGAAGGTGATTCTTTAGAAAAGACATATATTCAAGATATGAAAGATCAGGGATGGACATTATTTACAAATGTGCCTGTCAGTTTTAGAAATAACGGTGAATTTATTTTTTATACAGATCAAGCTTCATTAATATCACAGATCAAAGTCACAAGAGAAGATTTGATAAGAGATGCACAATTACAATTTCAACATGGTTGTATTTTAGCTTGTTTATTTGTTATCTTTTTTTCAATCTTTCCCCTTTCAAATTATACAAATACTTTTCTAGGATTTTTATCTCATTATTTCTTTTTAATTGTAGCATTAGCTACGATTATATATGCATCTATTAAATATATTCTTATAAAAAAATCAGTTATTAAATAGTGAATCGTCTAAGTTAATTACAAAAAGTATCATTCAAAATGAAGTTAAGATTGATACTTTTTTGATTGCTTGAAATAGGTTGCTTTTCTTTTGTATGAAATTAGATTATAATAGGTTTTAGGTGAGAGAATGAAAGATATAGCAAAAAAGGCAAATACAATGTATCTACTAGAAAAATACAATATGAAAGCAACAAAGAAATTTGGGCAAAATTTTCTAATAGATTTAAATGTTGTACAAAAGATTGTAGATTGTACATCTATTGATCAACAAACCTGTGTGATTGAAATTGGACCGGGTATTGGGGCATTAACAGAACAGTTATCTTATCGAGCAGGACATGTTGTGAGCTATGAAATTGATACAAGATTAAAAGATGTCTTAAATGAATCACTGCAAGAATGTACTAATGTAGAAGTTATATTTCAAGATTTTTTAACAGTTGATTTAAAACAGGTTGTTCATCATTATAAACAACATTATTCAAAAGTTTGTATTGTAGCAAATCTACCATACTATATTACATCAGATATTTTAGAACATATAATTATATCACAGGCAGATATTGATAGTATACATGTCATGGTTCAAAAAGAAGTAGCATTGAAATTAACAGATGCATCTTATCATAGCCCATTAACTTTTATGATTGAAAGTATAGGGCAAGCTTCTTTAGATATGACAATTTCTAAAAATGTATTTTCACCTGCTCCAAGAGTAGATAGTGCAATTTTATCTATTATGATGGAAAAGACATACAACCCACTTTTAACAAAGATTTTAAAACAGGCATTTACACAAAAAAGAAAAACAATCTATAATAATTTAAAAGGATTGTTTTTAGAAAATACAGAAAACATATTAAATGAATGTGATATTGATTTAAAAACACGACCAGAACAATTAACGATTGAAGATTATCAAAAACTCACACATTATTTATAAATTCATATGATATATGGGTGATGTTTATGAAGATTGGCGATTATGTTGTGAGAAAAAAATATAATCGAGATATATTGTTTGAAATATTTGATATTAAAGATGATGTTTATTATTTAAGAGGTGTAGAATTAAGATTGATTGCTGATAGTGAGGAAGAAGACTTGGAGTTAAGTGAAGTTCAACCTCATGATGATGATCATTTTGTGATGGAAAGACATCCTGTGATTAGAGGTAAAGTTTTACATCTGGATGGTGATGAAAAGTATTTAAAGATGTGTCAGAAAAAATATGAAGAATTAAAGATTAGGGCTGATTGTTATTATATGAAAGAAAGTGAAATGGCTGATCGTGTTGTTGAATTATTAGAAAAACACAAGCCTCAGATTTTAGTCATTACTGGACATGATGCGTTAAGAAAAAATGCTGATAAAAGTATTGGACAGAATTATCAACATTCATTAGATTATATGGCAGCAGTGAAAAAAGCACGACAGTATCAGGGAGATAAGGATGCTTTGATTATTATTGCTGGAGCGTGTCAATCGTACTATGAAATGTTATTAGCGAGTGGTGCTAATTTTGCTTCCAGTCCTAAACGTATTAATATTCATGCATTAGACCCTGTTTATATTGCAAGTCTAGTAGCTAATGAGAGTGTTAGAAATTATTGTGATGTGGAAGATATTATCAATCATACATCACACAAACAAAGTGGAATAGGGGGCATTGATACAAGAGGTGTCGCCAGAAAAATATATCCAACGAGAGGATGAAAAGTATGAAAATAAGAGCTTATGCAAAGGTCAATTTAGCATTGGATGTTGTCAGAAAAAGAGAAGATGGTTATCATGATTTAGAGATGATCATGGCACCTATAACTTTACATGACTTGATTTATATTGAAAAGATTGATCATGGTATTCAAATCACTGCAAATACCAATCGTATGCCAACAGATCAAAGAAATATCATGTATAAAGTTGCACAGTTACTCATAGAACGTTATCAAATTCCTTATGGAGTCAAGATTCATATTTATAAACATATTCCTACACAAGCAGGACTCGCTGGAGGAAGTGCGGATGGTGCAGCTGTTTTAAAAGCAATGAATCGTATGTTTAGATTGAATTTGTCTTTAGACACATTAGCCAAAATAGGGAAAGAAGTTGGGGCTGATATTCCTTTTTGTATTTATGAAAAAATGGCTTTAGTGAAAGGAATTGGAGAACAGTTAGAATTTATTAATCAAGATTTTCATTGTTATTTATTGTTGGTTAAACCAAAAAAAGGTGTATCTACAAAGAAATCATTTGGAATGCTTGATTTAACAAATGCAGAGCATCCTCTAATCATGGATATGAAAGAAGCTATTGAAAATAATGACTATCAGGGGGTTGTCAATTGTTTAGGGAACACTCTAGAAGAAGCATCTTTAAAGATAGTCCCTGATATATTAAAAATTAAAGAAGAAATGAAAGAATTAGGGTTTGATGGCGCTTTAATGTCTGGAAGTGGTTCTTGTGTATTTGGTTTAACTCAAGATCAGGAGTTGTTAGAAAAAGGCTATCAGTTCTTTTTGAATAGATATGCTTTTGTCAGAAAAACAGAGATTTTAAATAAGGATTCACTGAAGTTATAAATAACTAACTTTTGATTTTATAAAAAAGAATGGAAAAATATGGGTATGAACATAAGTATTTCCCTGTTTCCTCTTTTTTTTTATATATTTTTTTGTTAGAATAGTGGCGATAAGGAGAGAAAAAAATGAAAGTATATGCTATTGTATTGGCTGCTGGTAAAGGCACAAGAATGAAGTCTGATAAACCAAAAGTAGTACATGAAGTATTATATAAGCCAATGATTAATCATGTTGTAGATGAATTAAAGGCTTTAGGTGTAGATGAAACAATTGTGATTGTTGGTCACGAAGCTGATCAAGTGAAAGCAATTGTGGATGATGTCACTTTTGTTGATCAAACAGAACAACTTGGTACAGGTCATGCTGTATTGCAGGCTAAAGATATTTTAGCTAATCGAGATGGAATGACTCTTGTTTTATGTGGTGATGCACCATTGATTCGTAAAGAAACATTAAAAGAATTTATTGCGTATCATCAAGAACATCATAATCAGGCAACAATCATGAGTGCTGATTGTGATCCAAGTACACATTATGGAAGAATTATTAAAGAAAATGGTCAAGTCACAGGAATTGTGGAATTTAAAGATTTATTAGAAAGTCAAAAAGATATTACTGAAATGAATACTGGAGAATATTGTTTTGACAATAAAGCTTTATTTGAAGCATTAAGTCAAGTGACAAATGATAATGCGCAAAATGAGTATTATTTGACTGATGTTATTGGAATCATGAATCATCAAGGTTTAAAAGTAGATGCTTATAAGATTGATGATTTTGATGAAGTTGGTGGTATTAATGATCGTGTAGCATTAGCTCAGTCAACACAATTTTTAAGAGATCGTATTAATCGTGAACATCTTTTAAATGGAGTGACTATTGTCGATCCATCTAATACGTATATTGGTAGAGACGTTGTGATTGGACACGATACAATTATTGAACCAGGATGTATTATAAAAGGGAAAACAGTGATTGGAAGTCATTGTCATATTGGACCATATTGTGAATTTACAAATATGGAAATTAAAGATAATGTTGAAATTAAATTCTCTGTTTTAAGTGATTCAATTATTGAAAGTGGTGTAGATATTGGACCATATGCAAGATTGAGAACAAATTGTCATATTCATGAGAATGCACATTTAGGTAACTTTGTAGAAATGAAAAAAGCTGACTTTGGTGCAGGAAGCAAGGCTTCACATTTAACTTATGTAGGAGATGCTCAGGTTGGTCAAGATGTTAACTTTGGTTGTGGAACAATTACATCTAACTATGATGGTAAAAATAAATCACTCACAAAGATTGAAGATAATGTCTTTATTGGATGTAATACCAATTTAGTGGCTCCAGTGACAGTGAGAAAGAATGCTTATATTGCAGCAGGATCAACAATTACAAAAGAAGTTGATGAAGATGCGATGGCAATTGCGAGAGCTAGACAAGAAAATAAACAAGGTTATAGTAAGATATTAAAAGAAATACGTGAAAAAGAATACGAAAGACGAAATAAAAATAAAAAATAAGGAGAATATGGGGTAAAAATGAAAAATAACATAACAATATTTGCTTTATCATCTAATCAGGAATTAGCTCATTCAATGGCTGATATTTTAGGGACAGAAGTTGGGAAAAGTAAAGTTCATCATTTTGCAGATGGTGAAATCTTAGTTGAAATTGAAGAATCAGTACGTGGAAAAGATGTCTTTATTGTACAATCAACATCAAATCCAGTGACTGAAAACTTAATGGAAATTTTAGTTTTAACTGATGCTTTAAAACGTGCATCAGCAAAAGAAATTACAGCAGTTATACCATATTTTGGTTATGCTAGACAAGATCGTAAGGCAAAACCAAGACAACCAATTACATCACGTTTAGTTGCTGACTTATTAACAGTAGCTGGGGTTGATAGAGTTGTGACAGTAGACTTACATGCACGTCAAATTCAGGGATTCTTTGATATTCCAGTTGATGAAATGGAAGCTTTACCTCTTATTTGTAGATATATTAAAAATAAAAATATTGAAGATTTATGTGTTGTATCACCAGATCATGGAGGAGCAACGCGTGCTAGAAAAATGTCAGAAGCATTGGATTGTCCAATTGCTATTATTGACAAAAGACGTCCTAAACCAAACGTTGCTGAAGTTATGGGTATTATTGGGGATGTTGCAGGTAAAAACTGTGTCTTAATTGATGATATGATTGACACAGCTGGTACAATTGTAGCTGGAGCACAAGTCTTAAAAGAAAAAGGTGCTAAAGATGTTTATATTGCTTGTACTCATGGTGTATTATCAGGACCAGCAGTAGATAGATTAAAAGATTGTGTCGCAAAAGAAGTGATTATTACAGATACAATTGCTATTCCAGAAGAAAAACGTTTTGATAAATTAGTACAAATTAGTGTAGCTGAATTATTGGCTTATACTATTGAAAGTATTGAAAATGATTTACCTGTAAGTGATGTTTTCAAACATTTTGATTTTAAGGGTGAATAGTGATTGATGGGAGATTGAAGAATCTCCTTTTTATTTTGTTATGAGAATTTGATTAAATAATTGTGAAATAGACATACTATAAATATGATGTTGGTGATTTCAACGTTTTTTGACAAATATTTATAGATTGGAATATTTCAAAAGAGTATAGAATGATGTTTGTTATAATGACAAATATATGGAATTGTGAATAAGAAAAATGTCGATAAAATGGGAATAATTGTATATTTGTGTTTTTAGAAATTTGACAAAGCTTTAAATATTTGTTATTATGCCTCAGGGTGATGAAGATGTATTTCAATACACATACACATTTAAATAGTGAACAATTGTATCCTAATAGAGATCAATTTATTCAAAATGCTTTAGAACATCAAGTCGAAAATATGGTTGTTGTAGGATATGATTTAGAGTCATCAAAGAAAGCTGTTGAGATAGCTCATGAGTATTCATTTATCTATGCAGCAGTCGGAATAAGTCCTAATGATTGTAAGGATACAACTGATGAAGATTTAAATGAAATTGAAAAATTGCTTCAAGACCCATGTGTAGTGGCTTTAGGAGAAATAGGTTTAGATTATTATTGGGAAGAAGTCCCTCATGAAAAGCAAAAAGATATTTTTATAAAGCAAATTGAAATTGCTAAAAAATATCAAAAGCCCATTGTGATTCATGCTAGAGATGCCTATGAAGATACTTACAATATCTTAAAACAAACTGCACATTATGGCATTATGCATTGTTATAGTGGATCGGTAGAAATGGCAAAGCGATATATTGATATAGGTTTTGAAATATCATTAGCTGGACCCGTGACATTTAAGAATGCAAAAGTCCCTAAAGAAGTTGCTCAATCAATTGATATAGAACATTTAATGATTGAAACGGACTGCCCTTATTTAACACCTCACCCATTTCGAGGAAAGTTGAATGAGCCAGCAAATGTTGTGTATATTGCCCAGGAAATAGCAAAGCTAAAGAACATGGAGATAGAAGACGTTGCTAGAATCACAACATTTAATGCCAAAAAAATGTTTGGGATTAAATAAGGAGGATATTTTATGTTACAAAAAGCTAAAGAGGCAATTGTCTCGGCTGATAGCCGAACAAAAGGAATTTTAGCGATGGCTGTGGTATATGTTGTTATTATGTTAGCAACTGTATCATCAGGAGCTGTTAATCAGATTACAGATTTTATTCCAACTGTAGATATTCGTTTAAAAGATGGTTTACAGGAGGAAAAAGATTATTTGGTCAAGCAGGATACAGTATCAAATGTCTTAAATGAATTAAATGTTGAGTTAGATCAGAAGGATACTTTAAATAAAGATAAAGATGCTATTGTTCAACAGGATGATTTGATTAAAATTACAAGAGTTGAAACGAAAACAATAGAAAAAATAGAAACAATACCATACTCAACAAAAACCAAAGGTAGTGGAAGCTGGACAAAAACAGTTGTTCAAAAAGGAAAAGATGGAAAAGCTAAAAGAACTTATCTGTTGACTTATGCTAATGGAAAAGAAACTGATCGTCAAATGATTAAAGAAGAAATTATTGAAAAGCCAGTAGATAAGATTATTCAATATGGTGGTGTTTTAAAAGGTACAACTTTTACAGGTAGATTGACAATATATGGTGGAGATTGTACAGGATGTGGAGGAACATCTTCATCTGGTGTGAAATTATCCCCAACGAGTGGAGTCAATAATACCAACTCACCTTACTTATATTATAAAGGAAAGAAATATTATTGTTTGGCTGCTGATCGATCTATTCCATTTGGAACTGTGATTAAGATTTCTAATCATAATTTAAATACAGCAGGGACTATTTATGGAATTGTTGTAGATCGTGGTGGTGCTATTAAGGGAAATAAAATAGATATTTTTAATGGTAGTGAAGGTTCTGGGAAAAGATATTTTGGTGGTGGCACCTCACATAATACCAAATTTGAAGTTGTTTCTCTTGGTAGTGGAAATGCGAATTTTTGGAGATAGGAAAACTATCTCTTTTTTTATTTTATGATGACTGTGTTGACAAAAAAATATGTAAGTGTTAATATAATGATGACATGACATCATTATAACAAAAGGAGGGAGATAATGGATTTAAAATTAAATAATGGTGTAAATATACCTTGCATTGGTTTTGGAACATGGAAAATGAATGATTATGAAATTGCTGTTGAATCAGTAAAATCTGCTATTTTATGTGGATATAGACATATTGATACAGCAAGTATCTATGGTAATGAAGATGCTGTTGGTGAAGCTATAAAACAAAGTCATATAGCCAGAGATAAACTATTTATAACAACGAAATTGTGGAATACAGCGTGTTCTTATGAAGAAGCTATAGAGGCCTTTAACAAAAGTTTAGAGAAATTAAAACTTGATTATGTTGATTTGTATTTAATCCATTGGCCAGCCCCTAAAGATTGTAGATCGTTTTATCAAAAAAGAAATATCGAAATTTATCGTGCAATGGAAAAATTGTATAAAGATGGAAAGATAAAAGCTATTGGGGTAAGTAATTTTTTGAAGCATCATTTAGAGGAGTTAAGCAGTCAAATAGAAATTCCAATTATGGTCAATCAAATAGAATTCCATCCTTATTATTATGATGAAGAGACGATAGCATATTGTCAAAAACACAACATTGTTTTAGAGGCGTATAGTCCATTGGGAAGAGGTCAAGTGTTAAATGATCCTATCATCAAAAGAATAGCAAACAAATATAATAAGACACCAGCACAAATTTGTATTCGTTATGCCATAGATAATGAAATTATTCCTTTACCAAAATCTATAACTATTGAAAGAATAAAAAGTAATCATGAAGTTTTTGATTTTCAATTAACAGCCAAGGATATTCAAGAAATAAAAAATCTTAGTCATGATCATGGAAAGATTGGTTCTCATCCAGATATGGCAGATTTTTAAAGGAGGAAAACATGAAAGCTATTTTATTAGTGACACACTCTACTATGTGTGAAGGAGTAAAAGCAAGTTGCGAAATGATTATAGGACAAAAGGAAAATTTATATACATGCTCTTTAACAGAAGAAGGAGTGGATAATTTTAGAGTTCATTTAGCAGCAATTATAGAAAAATTAGAAAAAGAATATAAAGAAGTTATTATTGTAACTGACATCCCAAATGCTACGCCATATAATGAATGTTACAGATATATATTAAGTCATAAAGACTCTCATTTATGTCTGATTTCTGGCATGAATCTCGCGATGGTCATAGAGTTAGGAATGATGAGTTCTTTGGATATGGAAATGAAACAATTAGTTGATCAAGTAATAGAAACAGGAAAAATTTCTATTTGTAGTTTATAGCATTGCATTTTTATTAAAGTAATGCTATTATATTAATGTAAAGATGTCATGACAACACGATAACATAACAAAGAGAGGCGAGGGAATTATGTCATTAAGTTTGGTAAGAGTAGATGATCGTTTGATTCACGGTCAGGTTGTATTGATGTGGTCAAAGGTAAGACAGGGAGACGCTATTATTCTTTTGGTAGATGATGCTTTAGGAAGTGATCCATTTTTAAAAGAAGTCTTTTTAAATGCAGGGAATGCAATTGGAAAAAAAGTTTATATTTTTACAGTGGATCAAGCTTTAGAGAAAATACCAAAAGCAGTAGCAGGAAAGAAACACTACTATGTTATTTCAAAGAAAATTGAACAACTTTATCAATTGAATAAACATGGTATTGATTTTGGAGATGAAATTATTTTTGGTACAGCTAGTAAAGCCGAAGGGACGAGAAAAGTTTACAATAATATTTACTTATCAGAAGATGATATTCAACACTGTGATGAGTTGGCACAAAAAGGAATAAAAATTCAATTTAAACTTATTCCTGATGAACAAGGATTAAGTTGGGAAACCGTAAAAAATAATTTGAAGAAGGGAGAATAATTATGGAAATTACAGTTATGCAAGCTATACTGATAGGTATTGCTTGTTGGTTAGGAAGTTGTGAAAATGCACAACCATTAGGAGTCGGTTTTTCAGATGCATTATCAAGACCAATCGTAGGTGGAACGATTGTAGGATTTATCTTAGGTGATGTAGCCACAGGTGTTACTATTGGAGCAGCAGTTCAAGCTATGTATCTAGGGCAAGTTTTAATTGGTGGAGTTGCTACAGCAGATATGGCATTTGTATCTTATCCATCAATTGCATTAGCGATGTTAGCGGGAGCGGATGCAACAGTAGCAGTAACATTGGCTGCAACAGTAGGTGTCTTAGGAGCAGCAGTTTTCACTGGATATGAAATTTTATGTTCTGTTTTCTATTCATTAGGTGATAAATTCATTGCAAATAATGATATTAAGAAAATGAAACCAACATATATGGTTTTACCACCTCTTACAAGTTTTGTAATCAGATTTGGTATCACTTTCTCAATTGTTATGCTTGGAAGTGCGTATGCAGCAGATTTATTAGCAGCAATTCCAGAGATAGTTTTACATATAGCAAGTGTTTTAGGAGGAATTTTACCAGCAGTAGGTATTTCTATTCTTGTCACTTATACATTAAAAGATTTTAAATTTATTATTTATTTCTTAATTGGTATTGTATGTATTACCTTCTTGGAACTTAATATGGTTGCCACTGCAGTAGTGGGTATGTGTTTAGCAGTTATGTATTATATGTTTATTGGTGGTCAAAATGAATCGACCACTCAACAAAATGATGATGACGTAGAGGAGGATGAATTGTTATGAGTGAAAAAGTAGAAACAGTAAAAGCTGAAGATAATAAAGTGACGTTAACTAAGCAAGAAGTTAATAAGAGCTGGTGGATATGGTTTAAATATTGCTTAACTGTATTTGGATATGAAAGATTACAGGCTCCAGGATTTACTTTATCTATGTTACCAATCTTGAAAAAATTTTATTCAAAAGATCCAGATAAGATGGTTGCACGTTTGAAATGTCATTCAGTTTTCTATAATACAAATCCTGTATTTGGTGCTATGGTTAATGGAATTGTCGCTTCAATGGAAGTAGAAAGAGGAAATGGAGCTAAAATTACTGATGAATTTATTAACAGTATAAAAGTTGGTTTAATGGGTCCATTAGCTGGAATTGGAGATGCTGTTACACAGGCAACGCTCCCACCAATTATTTTAAGTATTGCAATTGGATTGTCATCAGGTGGTAGTCCATTAGGAGCAGTATTTGCAGTTTTAGGTTTATACTTATCACAAATGGCTTTATCACGATTGTTCTATATGCAAGGATATAAATCTGGTAGAGAAGCTGTTTCAAAATTGTTAGGTAAGCAGATGACTAAAATACAAGATGCAATGTCTGTATTAGGATTAACAGTTGTTGGAGCAATTACTGCAAGTTATGTTAATTTAACAATTACAACTCAATATGTCAGTGAATATAGTACGATTAATTTCCAAGAGATTTTAGATGGTATTTTCCCAAAATTAATTCCAATGTGTTTAGTTTTATTGGGATATTACTTATTGAAAAAGAAAAAGATGAGTGCTGTTAAACTTATTGGAGTTTATTTAGTTATTGCAATTGTTTTAGGAGTTTTAGGTATTGTATAAAATGAGGTAAAGGGTATGGATAAGGTTATATTTTGTGATTTAGATGATACATTATTAAGACCAGAAACAAAAGAAATATTGAATGAAGATGTTCAAGCAATTCAATATTGGATTGCTAAAAAGAATAGTTTTGTGTTATGTACTGCCCGACATCATACTTTTTTAAATAATATAACGCAAAAGTTAAAACAATACGATTTTGACTGTATCGGTTGGAATGGTGCAGAAATATATATGGATCATAAAGTTGTTTGTCTATATCCTTTTTCTAACATACAATTTTTAGATATATATAAAGGCATGTATAAATATAAAGATTATGCTAAGGTCACAAATATAGATAATGTATATATATATGGAAAATTATCATCTTATACAGCAAATATGTTTAAGAAAGATCCAAACAAAGTTATTCATCAAACAATAAATGAGTATATTCTCACAGATTATAAACCAATCATTCATATAAATTATATTTTTCCAAATCAACAATTGCATAAAGAGTTTTATGAAGATTATCAAAAAAATATTCTGGATCATGAAAAACTATATCAATGTAAAGTAACATCAGATTATAGTTATGATATTACTCAAAAACAAGCTACAAAAGAGCAAGGCATCAATCAATATTTAAAACTCAATAATATACCTAAAAATAATACAATTGCTATTGGTGATAGTTTAAATGATATAGGAATGTTTGAATTTTGTCATACAAGTTTCTGTATGACACATGGTTATGAAGAAGCAAAACAAAAAGCGACATATGTCGTTGATAACATAAAAGAAGCTATTGATATTTTAGAAAGTAGGATAGAAGAATGATAGGAATGATAGCTGCTTGTTTACCAACATTATCTTTTGTACCACAAGCTATACAGGTTATTAAAACAAAAGATACATCAGGAATTTCTTTGATTATGTATTCTATGTTTGTTATAGGTGTTTTCTTATGGTTTATACATGGAATATATATAGGTGATTATGCAGTTATAGTGGCTAATTGTATTACGTTTATATTAGCTTCAATTATATTGTGTTATAAAGTGAAATATAAGTAGAGGTGATAAATGATATGGATGAAAAGTATATATTTTTAAAACCAACATTTTCAACTGCAATTTGGGGTGATGGCTCATTAGTTCATCATTATCATGTTGAAAAATATGTACCAAAAGATATGAATATAGATGAAATTACTGGTTTAGGAGCATTTTGTGGGTTACCACAAGACGCTAATGAAATTATGAATGGAAAATATAAAGGACGAAAACTCAATGAACTTTATGATGAACATCCAGAAATGTTTGGAACACCATCCACTTTAAGATGGGAGCATATCCCTGTATCTATGGGAATAGCTCATGCATGTACTGATTTAAGTATACAAGTTCATCCAACTGAAGAGTATGCATTAAAGAATTTAGGATGTCATGGAAAAAGCGAGAGTTGGTATATTGTCAATTGTCCACACAATGCTGATATTGTAATGGGACATAATGCAAAAACCATTCAGGAATTAGATGAGTATATTCAAAATAAAGATTGGAATGGTTTATTAAAACGATATCCAATTTTTCCAGGTGCTTTTTATAATATTCAAGCTGGTACATTACATGCAATACAAAAAGGAACGACTTTTATGGAAGTGTGTAATCCTTGTCCTGTTACATACCGTTTTTATGATTATGATCGATTAGATAAGCAAGGAAAACCAAGACAGCTTGATGTTGAAAAGGCTAAAGATAACATATTAGTCCCATTTGAATGTCAGGATACACATTATTCTTATCGAAATCATCAAGGTGTGACAGAAATCAAATTAACTGATAATAAGAATTTTTCGGTTTATAAATATGTTATAAATGGAAGTGGAGAATTAACGATGCCTAAACCTTATTTGGGAGCCTTTGTCATTGAAGGTCAAGGACAAATAGAAGATGTTAAACTCCAAGCGGGTGATTCTTTCTTAATTAGTGCCAATGTAAAAAAATTAATGTGGAAAGGAGAAATGACAGTTTTAGCATATTATGGGTAATTCTAAAATTGTTAGATATATTATATGTATGAAGTAGAAAATAGAATACCGAATTTTGATTTATATCCAAAGAAAAAAATAGATATTAATGCTAAAGTAGGAATCTTAGACATTATTGATGAAATTAATAACAAGATAAAATCAATTCAAAAAGATTGTATTGTTGTTTGTTTTGATTATTATCATGGTGTTAATGAAATATTATTTGAAGATATTGCTAAAGCACTACAACCACAATTGATTATTCATTCTGATATTGCTAAATATGATGAATCAATGATTCAAAATAAGTTTGGAAAGTTTATTACTGAAGATCGTGTTAATGGGGTATTTAGTGTAGGTAATATTGAAGAATTCTTTGATGTTGATAAAATCAAAGACATACAAAATAAAATTCAAGGAACCAAAGGTTTAGTTATAGTTTATGGTGTTGCATCTCAAGTTGTTTGTAATCCTGATATTCTTATTTCTGGTTCAATTAGCTATCAAACAATTAAAGATAGATATAACCAAGGTTTAGGAAATTGGGGTGCACATAATGAAGATGAAGAATATTTGAGAAAAGAAAAGAGATTTAATTTCTTAGAAAGTAGAGTTCAAGACAAGCATAAAAGAGAGATTTATAAAAAATGTGATTATGTTATTGATTGTAATAAAGATGATCAATTTGTTATGGTTACAAAAAATGACTTTGATAAGATTGTATCTCAATTTTCAACAAGTCCATTTAAACCTATTCCTATCTTTATGAAAGGAGTATGGGGTGGTCACTGGTGTCAAAAAGTTTTAAATGCCGGAAAAGATTTAGAAAATACTGCTTGGGGAATCACTGGATTTTTGGATTGTCAAGCTGTAGCAGCACAATTAAATAATGCAGTTTTTGAGTTTCCATCAACTGATTTGATTTTATGTAATCCTAAAGAAGTATTAGGAAGAAAAATTTGGTATCTTTATGGAAACCGATGTCCTTTACATGTCAATTTCTTGGATACTTGGGGTGGAGGAAATCTTAGTTTACAAGTTCACCCAACACTTGCATATGCTCAAGAAGTATTTAATTCATCATGGGGACATTATGAAAGCTATTATATGTTAGATGCTTGTGATGAAAGTTCTGTTTATTTAGGAACAAAAGATGGTGTCAAACTTGATGATTTAGTAGAAGCTTTTGAAACAGCACAAGAAACTGGTGAATTTGATGATGAGAAATGGATAAATCATTTCCCAATGAAAAAACATGATCATGTCTTTATTCCAGGTGGAACAATTCATTCGGCTGGAAAAAATACATTAACACTTGAAATTGATATGTTTTGTTTTACGACGTTCAAGTTATGGGATTGGGGACGTGTAGATTTTGATGGAAAACCACGACCAATTAATATAGATCATGGAAAACATGTTATTCAAGAAGAATTCCAAACTCAAATGATTAAAGATCAATTTATTTCTAAAAAACAAGAAGTAGATAGAGGATATGGATGGCGTAAAGAAAGAAGTGGAACAATGCCATTTGAAGCTCCTATGGAAGTCAATAGATACTGGTTTAGTAAATCAGTACATTTTGATCCTAATGATTGCATTGTAATTCATGTGTTAGTTGAAGGAGAAGAAGCTATTATTGAAAGTTTAGATGATAGTTTTGAACCAGTTGTCATTCATTATGCAGAAGCAGTGTTTGTACCACCAGCTGCAGGACAATATACTATTAAACCATATGGAAAATCTAAATCTCAAGAATGTGCAGTATTAGAAATTTATATGGATATATAGGAGGTTATTATGTACGAAAAAATAAATGAAAGAATACCGAACTTTGATTTACATCCTGTTTTTACAATAGATGGAACACAATCATGGAAAGGATATCAAGAAATTAGCAAAATTATTGATCATGAAATGCAAAAATATGAATCGAAGTGTGTTTTGGTTATTGACTCATATTATCATATTAATCATAAAGAATTAAGAGAGTATTTCATAGATAACATTAAACCTCAATTAGTTATTTGTACAGATGATCTGAGAGCAGATGATGATATACTACATGAGAGATTAGATAAGTTCATCACTAATGATCGCATTAATGGTGTATTTGCTATTGGACAAATTGATGAATATTTTGATAGTGAAAAAATAAAGACAGCACAAGAATTGATTCATAATACTACACAAGGAATGATTGTCGTATATGGCATTGGAGCTGCATTGGTTACAAAAGGCGATATTCTTGTTTATAATAATATAACTATTCAAAGAGTTAAAGATGGATATCTTTCATCATTGTCAAATTGGGGAATGAACAATCCTCATGAAGATCCACTTACAAAAGAAAAAATTTTCAATTTTGTTGAAGCTAAATATTTTGATAATCATAAACGACATCTTTTTAATGATATGGATTATGTCATTGATGGAGATGATATAGATAATCCTGTTATGGTAACTGGAGATGATTTTAGAAAAACTTTAAATTATTTTGCTTCACATCCTTTCAAATTAGAGCCATTCTTTAACAGAGGCGTATGGGGTGGACATTGGTGTAAAGATGTTTTGAAAGGAGGATTAGATAAAGAAAATACTGCTTGGGGTATGACAGGATGGATGAATTTTCAAAATACACTAGCAAAATTAGGAGAAAATGAATTTAGAATTATTGGTAGAGATATAGTACAATATAAAGCTGTTGAGTTTTTAGGAAATCAAAATTTTTTCTGGTTTGGATATAATTGCCCAGTTGGATGTGATTTTTTAGATACATGGGGTGGTGGAAATTTAAGTTTGCAAGTTCATCCAGATATTGGATATGCACAAGAAGTTTTTAATTTTCCATTTGGACATTATGAGAGTTATTATTTTCTTGATACATCTGAAAAAAGTTCTGTATATTTAGGGACTAAGGATGGAGTCAAAAAAGAGGAACTGGTTAAAGCCTTTAAAGAAGCTCAAAAAACTGGTGAATTTGATGATGAACAATGGATTAATCGTTTTCCAATGAAAAAACATGACCATATTTATATTCCAAGTGGAACAATTCATGCTTCTGGTAAAGATACTTTAGTATTAGAAATAAATCCAATTGGATTTCAGACATTTAAACTCTGGGATTGGGGACGTATTGATGCTGATGGTAAACCAAGACCAATTAATATAGATCATGGTGAAAAGGTTATTCAAGAAAAATATCAAACTAAATTTGTAAAAGAACATCTTATTTCTAAAAAAGCTGAAGTTGATAGAGGAACTGGATGGAGAAAAGAGCATAGTGGAACAATGGAATATGAATTATTAAAAGTTGATAGATATTGGTTTAATAAGCCAGTGTTTTTTGAAACAAAGGATCATGTAAAATTGCATGTACTTGTAGAAGGAGAAGAAGCTATTATTGTTAGTCCTAATAATGAATTTGAGCCTATTGAAATTCATTATGCTGAAGCAGTTTTTATTCCTGCAAGTGTTGGACAATATGTAATAAAACCTAAAGATAAATCTGATGAAGAATTGGCTGTTTTAGAATGTTATATGGATATGGGTAATGCGTATCAATAAATACTTCCCTTTTTGAAAAAATAGGGTGAAAATCCCTATTTTTTCAAATTTATAATAATAATAAATAGGTAAAATATGGAAAAAATGTTACAATGTGACAAGAGGAGTTGATATATAAATGAAATATACTATTGATAAAAATATACCTTTACCATTATATTACCAGCTAAAGCAAATTATAATCAATTTGATTGATGATGGTGTTTATAAGGAAGATGAAACAATTCCCACTGAACACGAATTAATTGATAAATATCAGTTAAGCAGAACAACAGTTAGACAGGCATTAAATGAGCTTGTAACTGAGGGTTATTTATATAAAAGAAAAGGCGTTGGAACATTTGTTTCATCTAAGAAAAAAATTAATGATCAACAAGAGGTTATCAATTCAACAATATATAAATTAGATAAAGTTATTAATAGAAATGGTTTTGTTTGTAAAACAAAATTTTTAAATGTTGGAATAACTGAGGCTACACCAGATATTGCTAAACACTTATCAATAAATGTAGGTGATCTTGTATGGGTCATGGATAGAGTCAGATATGCTGGAATAAAGGTAGCATCATTTTCACGCTCATATATTGATAAAAAATTATTAGAAAATTTTGATAAAGAGGCTAAAGAAGCAGCACAGCATTTCTACCAGTATCTGGATAGTAAAGGATTAAAAGTATCTATTATTCGAGAAACACTAATTCCAAGTTTACCTGATAGTGAAGTTAGAAAAATTTTAGAAGTCAGCTCTACAAATCCAATTATGCTTGTCCAAGATATTGGATATGCTGACGATGGAACCGTCATAGAATATTCTATTTCATCTTTAGATGTCACTTTTATTAATATGACAGCAACATTTAAGAGGGGTTAAGATGAAACCGTATATTATTTTTGATATGGATGGAGTTATTATTGATAGTGAAAGTTGGTACATGAACCAGTTAAGGAATTTTTTTGTATCTAGAGGATATGTTATACCAGAGAAGAAACTGGAAGAAATACTAGGTTTAAATACTAAAGATATATTTGATATTTTAAAAGAATATATTAATTATCAAGGTAATATTCAATACCTTTTTGAAAAGTATCTTCAGGAATTAAAATTCCCTAATTATCAACAAATAGTTTTTCCAAATGTTCAACAATGCATAGAAAATATCTTTCAAAAGAATATTGATATTATCATAGCTTCTTCGTCACCAAGAAAAATAATAAAACAAGTTTTGACAGATTTAAACTTAGATAAGTATATATTATTTTACATGGGAAAAGAAGATGTTAAAAAAACAAAGCCTAGTCCGGAAGTTTATCAAATAATTGTAAGACAACAAAAATATCAAAAGCCATTGTTTGTTGTAGAGGATAGTACTTTTGGAATACAAGCAGCAAAAATGGCAGGTTTAGAAGTTGTTGCTTACTATTCAGGAAAATTTCAAAATAATCAAAGTCAAAGTGATATAATTATTACAAATCACATGCAATTGTTGAAATTATTATAAGGAGGTTTTTACATGACAAAAGAAGAACTAGCTAGTATGTTTGATCATACGTTTTTAAAGGCTTATGCCTCGAGAGATGATTTTATTAAATTATGTGATGAGGCTAAAGATATTGGAGCTGCAATGGTAGCAATTAACAGTGAGCCAGTAAAGTTGTGTAAAGAATTACTGAAAGGAACTTCTATTCATGTCGGTGCAGCTATTTCATTTCCATTAGGACAGACAACATTAGATATCAAATTAGCTGAAACAAAACAGGCTATTGATGATGGAGCTGATGAGATTGACTACGTGATTAATATTGGAAAGGCAAAGATGCATGACTGGGATTATATTGAAAAAGAAATGCAAAGTATTGTGCAACTCTGTCATCAAAATCACAGGATATGTAAAGTTATTTTTGAAAATTGTTACCTTACAAAAGATGAAATAAAGCATATAGCATTTATCGCAAAACAAGTGAAGCCAGATTATATCAAAACAAGTACAGGCTTTGGTACTTCAGGAGCAACAGTAGAAGATGTACGTTTAATGAAAGAAACAGTTGGAGATGAAGTCAAGGTTAAAGCAGCTGGAGGAATACGTGATTGGAAAACATGTCAAGCAATGATAGAAGCTGGAGCGAGTCGTATTGGAACAAGTAGTTCACTCAAGATATTAGAAGAATTTGAAAAATATTGTGGTTGAAAGATTTCAAAAAAATTGAAATCTTTTTTTCTTTGTTGTGATAAATTAAGGTTTTCATGCATTAGTAAGATGAAGGAGATGAGAAAAATATGAATAAAATGAAAATGATAAAATTATTAGGAGTGAGT
>UMEI01034320.1_pt1 | contig 26261 bp, 20 predicted proteins | sample 1964711 | NCBI WGS metagenome assembly UMEI01 (sample SAMEA4836016, study PRJEB28245) | human gut metagenome | biome: gut microbiome; material: fecal sample | place: Denmark | collected 2008 | reverse complement strand
TTCTGTATTGAGATTGTGTCTCCTTCCAGCCGCAGCCGTGATTACATAAAGAAAGTTTCCAAATACCAGAACGCCGGTGTCCGGGAATACTGGATCGTAGATCCGAAGCGTGAAACTGTACTGTGCTACTACTTTGAAGGCGACGATTATCCTCATATGTATACATTTGATGATATTATCCCTGTTATGATTTATGATGGAAAACTGGAGATTAATTTTGCTGATATAAAAGACAGATTAATCTAAGCATACAGCAGCGTACGCCACAGCGACAATTTAAAGTACCAAAAAATGTGTTTGAAATATCTCTGAAATGTGTTCAAAATATGAAATCAAATAATTTTCTCATATAGTAATACCATAATCGGCATCGTCACAATCGCAAGTAACGTTGTCATAACATTAATTGCACTGCTATATTTTGAATTACCGCCGTATACCTGACACATCTGCGTAATAGTTGATGCTGACGGTGTAATAACAGCAAGGAATATAACAAGCAGAATTTTCTCACCTTGTGGATGCCATGTAACCAGACCACTGATTTTCAGAATAATCAGTGCCAGCACCGGCACAAGCAACAATCTTAGAAATGTAACTGCATATACTCTTCGATTTGTAAATATATCCCGAAGGTTCATACCAGCAATCAACATACCGGTTACAATCATACTTACCGGCCCAATCGTGCTTCCCACTGCACGAAGTGTATCATCTACAATCACCGGCAAATGAATCTTCAGCAAAAACAAAACCGCTCCTATGAAAATTGCAATCATATTGATGTTAAGCACAATCTTTCTCCAGTCAATCCTATCCCCTGAACTGATAATATATTTTCCATGTGTCCACATAAAAATCAACTGCACAGCCATGAATACACACCCGTATACGACCCACTCGTCCCCCAGTACATAAGTCACAATCGGTACAATCAGATTTCCGGAGTTAGAGTAGTATATAGAAGCGACCTCCACTTCATTCAGATGAAATATTTTCCCCATAATCCATACTGCTATCAATAATAAGACTTGCAAAACTACCGAAGCAACCAGCGCAAGAAACATACCTTGTACTTTATCCGGTGTATAATCTATCTGAAATGCATTGATCATAACACACGGAATCACAATATATAAGACAATTTTCGACAAAATTTTGCTGTCATCGTCCGTTACAAGTCCCAGCTTCACTATCACATATCCCATGAGAATCATGAGAAATAATTCGGCAATCTGTTCTGCAAGCAATACACTAATCTGCATAATCGAATTCAAGTCCTTTCTTATCAAGTCTATGCTTTAACCAAAAATAATTCATACTTATTATAAACTCTTGTGTATGATTCCAAGTACCGTTCTTAATTCTTCCACATCAATTTGTCCCGGTGCAGATACTTTTCCCGCCGCACCAAATGTAAGTGCCGAGCCAAAGACTTCCCCACACATGCGGCTTACTACCCCGGTTCCTGCCATAGACATTGTAATAACCGGGCGGTCTGCATAGCATCGTCTCATTTCTTCCGTAGCAGACAAAAGTGTCAGAACATCTTCTGTGCTCTGCGGCATCACCGCAATCTTTGGAATATCAGCTCCAAGTTCCTGCATTTTTCGCATACGTGAAATTAATTCTGCCTTCGGAGGTGTCTTCCTAAAATCATGATTAGAAGCAATCACCTTTACTCCACATTCATGCGACGTTTTTACAACTTTTTCCACATATGTATCCCCGATAAATGCTTCTACATCCACAAGGTCCACATACCCGCTTTTCGCAATTTTTTCATTCAGCTCTACATATTCATCTGGTTCTATCGCACGCTCGCCACCTTCCTTCGCGGTGCGAAATGTAAAAAGAATCGGTGTCTCTCCAAGAATATCTCTCAACTGCTTCGCAGCATTTTCCACACTTTCGTAATTATTCACTTCCTCGAACCAGTCCACACGCCACTCCACTACATCTGCTCCTATCTCACAGATATGCTTCGCCTGATTCAAAATCTCATCTATCGTCTTACCAACAATCGGTACACAGATTTTCGGAATAGCCTCACCAATTGCAACATTTCTTACTACTACAGGTTTCATAATCTAGTCCTTCCAGCTAATATTTGCCTCCAGTATATCACAAATATAAAAAAAGGGACACCGTTAATCACTAATGGGAACGTAGTACTTTGACGTTTTGCTACGTCCCCTGTTTATTTTTTAACACTTGCAATTTTTCATTTTTTTTGCTATACTCCATAACTGTACGAAATTTTATATAGAACTATGGTATAATTGGAAACGACACAAGTGTATGCTTGATAACGAACAACACAAGTGTCTTTTTTGTACTCTTTTTTAACTAATCACAAAATATTTCAAAGAAAAAGGAGCACCAATTATGCCAAAAAATTTATTTCAAAATGTTATTTTTACACTGATGATGTCATTCCTTATGGTCTATGTAATGATTTGCTACAACATTTCCCTCAATATTGGTGGAATGAGTAACAAAGTCTTCCTTATGGCTTTTGGCGAAATGAAGATCATGTGGCCAGTCGCATTTTTACTGGAATTCTTTATCGTAGATAAGCTTGCCCATGCACTTGCATTTCGCATGGTCACACCAAATGACAGACCGATTGTTATTACACTTGCTATTTCAGCTATGATCATCTGCATTATGTGTCCAGTCATGAGTCTGATTGCAACTGTACTTTTCAAAAATGCTGGTTCAAACATTATTTCGACATGGTTCCAGACCACATTTTTCAATTTTCCTGTTGCATTTTTCTGGCAGATGTTCTACTGCGGACCATGTATCCGTTTTATCTTTGGAAAAATGTTTTCAAATAAAGAGAATGCAGTAGCGAAAAATGTTGTAACAGAATAATTTTTACTAAGTAACCTTTTATCGTATGCTCGGCAGCTAGAAAAGGTCAGTCTACTGAATCTTTTTATCATATGCCTGGCATCAAAAAAGCGGGTAGTTGGTTAATCATGTTATAATTAACCTCTACTCGCTTTTATTTTCTCTCACCGTTGCTTTTCTTTAACTGTTTTTATCAATTTCCTCTTTCACCAGCAATGTCGTATAGTACGTCGCCTTCTCCGGCATTTCTTCTACACTGTGATAGATTTTTTCTTCTTCCATGCCACAATTTTCAATCATCCATGCCTTCTGCCCCTGTTCTTTCAGAACTTTCTTCACATCCGACAATTTTGAAGCTGCCTTCATAAGAATCTTATTTCCCGGAAGCTTCAACGCCTCTTTGATATCATAGTTAGATGGAATAATATGAAGCTGCTCGGATCGGTCTGCAAGGCTGTCTCCCAGTTTGGCTGCAACTGCACAAAATGATGGAACTCCATTAATAATCTCTGCATCATATCCACACTTTTTTACAATACGCTGGATATAAATATAAGTGGAATAAACCGTTGGATCTCCAAGTGTCAAGTATGCCACATTTTTACCTTCATCCAGTTTCTTTATGATTTCTTCTGATACTTTTTGATAATTCTTTTCTAAAATTTTCCGGTCTTTCGTCATCGGTGAAGACAGTCCCAGACATTCTTTCTGATCCATATCCTTCACAATTCCAGATGCAATTTTATAACTGATTGCATGTTCTTTTCCATCTGCAGGCACTGCGATTACCGGGCAATTCTTAATCGTCTCCACTGCCAAGTACGTCATTAACTTAGGATCTCCCGGACCAACACCGACACCATATAATTTCCCACTCATTTTTTATAATTCCTCATTCATATTTTTATTCCCACATAATTCTGTATCCAATCAGGGACACCCTGATTCACAAAAAGGGACGCCGCAAAATGCAATTTGGGACGTAGCATTTTAACATTTTACTACGTCCCCACCCCATTAATTTTTAACTTAATATTCCATCCATGAATGCGATAATTCCTGCTTCAACTTCATTTTTTATCTCTGCATAATTATGGATTTCGTGACGATATCCGGAATATAGTTTTGTTGTTACTGTATGGCCGGTCTGTATCAGCCAGTTACTTACCTGGTAGACGCCTACTCCGTATTCGCCGACTGGATCCTGGTCTCCTGCGATGTTGTAAATTGGCAGGTCAATTGGAACTTTCTCTGCCCACTTGGTTCCTTCAATCTGTTCCATCATTTGTATAAAATCATAGATTGAACGGTTACTGGTTGGTCTTGTAAATGCGTCAAATGGGTCTTCTGCATGGTCGCGTTGTACATAAGGATCTGCGCAGATCCATTCATTTCCGATACTGATCTCGCCGCACCGCTCGCACATCCAGCCCATCAGTTCTCCTGCAAATTCTGGATTGGATTCCTCGCCATGTCCGGCATCAATTACTTCTTTCAGCTTTTCTCCCACTTCTTTTGCTCCGCGGAAGATTCCGGTTGTACCGCAAATAGTAGCTCCTGTCAGTTCATCTCCATATTTTGCAATAAAATCTCTTGTTATAAAGGATCCCATGCTGTGGCCAAATAAAAAATATGGCAAGTCCGGATATTTTCCGCACACAATTTCTTTTAATGTATGCTCATCTTCCATCATTGTATGCGGACCTTTATCTCCCCAGTCGCCCCATACCTCATTGACCATCGCAGTTTTTCCATGTCCGACATGGTCGTCTGCTGCCACAATATACCCTGCATCTAAAAATGCAGAAATCATATGTAGATAACGTCTGGAATGTTCGCCGAATCCATGAATCACCTGAACGATTCCCTTCGGCTTACAAGCCGGAACATAAATCCACCCTTGAACCTGATCGCGTCCGTTAAAAGACGCAAATGATACTTCATGTAACATAGTGACATACCTCCTTTTATCTGATCCGCACATACATTTTTTATTTTCCGTGCAGTCATACCCCAAAATTTCAGGACTTGCTCATAAGTCCCGTGGAAGCAATCCGAGTCTGTCTGGCATGTCAAATCCATCTGACAGACTTAGATTTATTGTTGTTCCCATATAGCATATATCAGATGAAAGTTTCCTTCCACCTGATATACATTCTCATTCTAATGTTTTTTATTTCATAATTGGCTTTAACGCCTCAGATAATTTATCTTTTTCAGCCTGCGCCTCCGCAAGATCCTTACCAAGTGTTGTGTAATAAATCTTAATCTTCGGCTCCGTTCCGGAAGGACGAACGATAACTGTCTCGTTGTTCTCCAGCTTATAAATAAGTACATTTGCAGCCGGAAGACCTGTCTCTTCTGGTTTCTTATAATCCGTAACCTTCACAACTTTATATCCAGCAATCTCCTCAAGTGGCTTGTCTCTTAATCCCTGCATGATCTCAGACATCCGATCCATACCACTAAGTCCTGGGAACTCAAAGCTGTCGATCTTATTCAAATAACGTCCATACTCGGAATAGATTTCTTCCATTCTCTGCTTCAGAGAACTTCCGATGCTTCTATAATAAGCAGCCATCTCGCAAATCAACATAGATCCGATAATAGCATCTTTATCACGTACATACGGACCAGCCAGATATCCATAGCTCTCCTCAAATCCGAAAATAAAACGGTCAACTTCGCCTGCTGCCTCAAGACCTGCAATCTGATCTCCAATCCATTTAAATCCTGTCAGTACACTTCTAAGTTCTACTCCATAATGCTCTGCAACTGCATCTGCAAGTGGTGTTGATACGATAGATTTCACTGCTACCGGATTCTTTGGCATCGTACCTTTCTCTATACGTCCTGCACAAATGTAGTCAAGAAGCAGAACTCCGACTTCATTTCCACTGACGAGTTCGTAAGAACCATCCGGACACTTCATTGCAATACCAACACGGTCTGCATCCGGGTCAGTTGCAAGCATCAAGTCTGCGCCAGTCTCCTTTGCAAGGTTCAGTCCCTTCTCAAGTGCCTCGAAAATCTCCGGGTTCGGATAACTACATGTTGTGAAATATCCATTTGGATACTCCTGCTCAGGAACGATTGTGATGTCTGTAATTCCAATGTCTTTCAATACCTGTGTGACAGGAACAAGTCCTGAACCATTAAGCGGACTATATACAAGCTTCAATCCTGCTGTCTTGCAAAGTCCTGGGCGAACCTGTCTGTCCTCGATTGCATCATAAAGAGCTCTCTTACAATCATCGCCCACAAAACGAATCAGCCCCTCTTCAACGCCCTGTGCAAATGGCATGTATTTTGCACCAGTCAGAACATCTGTCTTCTGAATCTCTTCATAAACAATTGCTGCCGCATCATCTGTCATCTGACATCCATCCGGACCATATGCTTTATATCCATTATATTTCGCTGGATTATGAGATGCTGTTACCATAACACCTGCATTACAATTATAATAACGTGTTGCAAATGAAAGAGCCGGTACAGGCATCAATGCATCATAGATCCGAACCTTGATTCCATTCGCTGCCAGTACACTTGCCGCATTCTTCGCAAATACATCACTTTTAATACGGCTGTCATAGCTGATTGCTACTGTCTGCGTTCCACCCTGTGTCTTTACCCAGTTCGCCAGCCCTTGCGTAGCCTGACGTACAACATAGATATTCATCCGGTTCGTACCTGCTCCAAGAACACCTCGAAGCCCTGCAGTTCCAAACTTAAGCGCAACTGCAAAACGCTCCTTGATCTCCTCGTCATTTTCTTCGATTCTCGCCAGTTCCGGCTTCAGATCCGCATCCTCCAGATCAGCCTCCATCCAACGTTTGTAATCATCCTGATACATATTCTACCACTCCTGACTCATATTCTTTTTTGCTTCTTTTCATATGTAAGATGCCTACGGCATCAGATAAGTTAAATATACCATATTTCCAGAAAGACATCAATTAAAGACGCTCATTTAGGGACATAGTTTTTAGTAAACTATCCGGGTAATTTTCACTTTTGATTAATGTCCGTAAAGACTTTGACCGTCCATTGGTTGCCTTTACCTCAACCGCACAAGAGAATCTCTCATTCTTACAAAAAAGTCTTCCTCCAGCGTAGCATTTTCTTTTTTATAATAGTACAGACCGTATCCGCTTTTCACCAGTGCTTCAAATCATCTATTTTCCGTTTCAAATACATACAATTCACCCTCATATACTAAGATTACATATTTCGCTGTTTATTCAACGCATTAACAATTTCATAAGCGAATTATTTGCACTGTCTTACATTTTCATGAGCGAATTTCATACTTATATTCACATTTTCATGAGTGAATTATCGACATTCCTCCACACTTTTATAATCGAATCACATGCATCACACCCCACGCCACATCCCCTCACAAAATTCAATATTTACGCACAACTAAAAAGCACGCAGATAATTGTGTGATTTTCGTCATGACTGCGAGCATAGCTTGATTTTCGCAGCTTTGTCCGAGCCTGTCCTTTAGGCGAGTTTGCGTAGAAAATCAATAATATGCGGCGCAGCAGTCATAGAAAATCATTCATATCTGCGTGCTTTTAGTTGTGCAACTTATATTAAATTTTATCCTAGATGTATCCCATCAATTTCGGCAGCCACAGGCTTAAGTTCGGGATATATGTTACGAGCATCAGTACTACAAAGATTGCTGCGAAGTATACGAGCAACTGTCTGAATACTGTCTCAATCTGTACTTTACCTACTTTAACACCAACAAACAGTGTTGTTCCAACCGGTGGTGTGATTGTTCCGATACACAGGTTGAATATCATCATGATACCAAAGTGGATAGTGTCCATTCCAAGTGCAGTACATACCGGCAGGAAGATTGGTGTGAAGATCAGGCAGGCCGGTGTCATATCCATAAATGTTCCGACGATCAGAAGGATAATATTGATTAGGAACAGGATAACAAACTTGTTGCTGCTTACGGAAAGCAGTGCTGTAGATACCAGTTCCGGAATATTTGTAAATGCCATAACCCATGACATGATGCTGGATACACCGATCAGGAAAATGATGATACCAGTCATCTCAGCACTGTCCAGAAGGATTTTCGGCAGTTCTTTGATCTTGATTGATTTGTATACAAATAATGACAGAAGCAGGCTGTATACTACGGCCACTACGGAACCTTCTGTTGCAGTGAAGATACCAAAGATGATTCCACCGATTACGATTACAATCAGAAGCAGACAAGGCAGAGCCTGAAGGATGATCTTTCCAGCTTCAGATGCTGTAAAACGTTTTTTTGCACGGTAGCCTTTTTTCTTGGCAATCACATATACTACTAGCATACAAGCAAGTCCCCAGAGGATTCCCGGAATGTAACCAGCCATGAAAAGTGCTGCTACGGAAGTTCCTCCGCTGACCAGTGAGTATGTGATCATTACGTTACTTGGCGGGATCAGAAGTCCTGTCGGTGCAGTTGCAATGTTAACTGCTGCTGAGAAGTTCGGGTCATATCCCTCTTCTTTCTCGATTGGTCCGATGATAGATCCCATAGCAGAAGCCGCTGCTGTACCAGATCCGGAAATAGAACCGAATAACATATTTGCAAGGATGTTTGTCTGAGCAAGTGCTCCAGGAGCGCGTCCTGTAATTAATTTTGCAAAGTTAATCAGTCTTACGGCGATACCACCTTTATTCATAATATTTCCTGCAAGAATAAAGAACGGGATAGCAAGCAGGCTGAATACAGAGATACCGGAGAAGATTCTCTGGCATCCGGTCAGTACGGCTACATTCAAATCCATGATTGGAAGAATTGCACATACGGAAGATACACCAAGTGCTACTGCGATCGGCACACCGGCAATCAGCATGATAATCAAGAGGACTAAAATAATCAGTCCGGATACAAGTGCAGTGTTCATAATTATTTCTCCTCCTCTTCTTTTCTTTCGTAACCTTTACACAGATCAACTACATTTAAAATTCCATAAATCGCAATCAGGATTCCGGAAATCGGAACGACTGCATATACCTGTCCCATCATAACTCCAAGGGAAGCTGTCTTCTGAGTCATAGTCAGTCCCATAATGTTAAATCCGCCATAGATCAGTACGATGGCTGCAAATGCAATGACAAGGACTTCCAGCACGATTTCCAACACTTTTCTCTGTGCAGGTGCCAGCTTGTCTACGACAAATGTCATTCTCATGTGGTCACGTTTTCCGAATACATAAGCTGTTGCAAACATGGCCATCCATGCAAATGAATATGTCAGAAGCTCTTCGGAAATGGTACTCGGGTTATTAAATATGAATCTTGTGATAATCTGATAGCTTCCTACAACTACCATTAATGCAAAGAGGAGTATACAAATGGTTCCAACAATTTTATCTAACCATTTTCTGATTGTATGTAATGTTTCCATTTATTTTCCCTCCCCTTCGTATTGTTTGTTATATTTCTGAATATGCTCATACAGATCCTTGATATTCGGATTGTCTTCCAGCATTTCTTTCTGTACGTTCTTTACTTTATCTTTGAAAAGACTGATGTCCGGATAAAGAAATTGAACGCCCATATCTTCTTCTGCTGTCTTCTTAGCGGCCTCTACATCTGTCTCCCAATCTTTGAGCTCTGTCTCTGTAGAAAGTCTTGCAGCTTCCTCAAATACTTCTCTGTCTTCCTCGCTCATGTCATTGAGGAGCTTGTAGTTTGCAATCAGAACGTCCGGAATCATCTGATGCATCGTGTAGCTGTAGTATTTTGCAACCTCACCGTGCTTATTATCTGTCAGAGCAAGCTCATTGTTCTCTGCTCCGTCAATAACTCCCTGCTGAATTGCTGTATATACCTCTCCAAATGACATCGGAGATGCAGCTGCGCCAAATGCATTACACATCTTGATACTTGCCGGGCTCTGCTGTACACGCATCTTCAGACCTTTCAGGTCATCTGGTGTATTGATTGCTTTCTTTGCATAGAAGTTTCTTGTACCTACGTTGTACCATGTTACAACCTGAAGTCCTGTATCCTCTGTAGATGCATAAATTTTATTCATGTAATCTGTATCATTCATAGCTGCAAAATAAGCGTCCTCAGATGTAAACAGATACGGCATACTGAATACTTCATATACATCGGCAAATATTTCAAGATTCGGTGTTCCGGCAATCGTAAAGTCAATCGCACCAGTCTGAGTCAGCTCAATTGCTTTTGTCTGTCCACCAAGAAGCTCATTTGGATAAAGCTGAACTTCATACTTGTCACCGAGTTTCTCCTCGACATACTTTTTAAATGTCTCCATACCCTTGTACTCAGGGTGTTCCTCAGACTGTGAAAGAGCCACACGGATAATACGCTTCTTTGAAGAGGAATCCGATTTGCTTCCACATCCCGTTATCAGCATTCCTGCCATGCATACACAGACAGCTGCACTGACAATTCGTTTCCATTTCATCATCTTTGGAGTCTCCTTTCGATACCATGCTTTTCTGGTTAACTGTTATATTTTTTCAGCCTCTCACTCCTTCATTGTGTAAGAGCTTACATTCTGTTATCAAGTATATGTCAAAATCTTGACGAAAGCAAGGTCGTTTTTATTGACTTTTCCGACAAATTATTGTATCTATTTTTGTACAATATCCACAAGTTATTGGCTGTTTTTATTTTCCTTTATAGTTTTAGAAGTTTTAATTTTTATTTGTGTAAGCGTTTACATCTTTTCGTGGCATATAAACTGAATTTTCAAACTTTTAGTACAGATTTCAAACTAAAAAAGGTCCACCGGACCTTTTTGTCGTATACTTGGCAACAAAAGGCAGTTTCGGTAAGTCTGCTCTATTTGGCTGACTTTTACGAAACTGCCTTTCATACTTAGAACTTTGTAAATATGTGAAATTATCAAAGTACTATATCATTCTCTATTTTTATGTCTTTTTTATTCTTACAACTTACATACGTTGACCGGCTTGCCGTCAAGATAAGCGGTCACGTTATCGAATACAATCTTTGCTCTTCTTACCATAGACTCCTCGGAGATAAATGCCTGATGAGGTGTCAATAATGTATTCTTAGCCTGAAGCAATGGATAATCTGCCGGGATTGGCGGCTCCATATCAAATACGTCAACGCATGCATATCCAAGCTTGCCATCATTCAGCGCTTTCGCAAGTGCCTCGTTGTCTACGATCGGTCCTCTTGCACAGTTGATGAAGATTGTGTTCTCATTCATAAGTGCAATCTTATCTGCTGACAGGAATCCTCTCGTCTCTGCATTCAGTGGAAGGTTCAGTGATACGATATCACTTGTTGATAATACTTCCTCTAATGATTTATACTCGATTCCAAGTGCTTTTGCTTCCTCAGACTCACTTCTGTTGTAAGCGATAACTTTAGCGCCAAATGCCTGGAATAATTTTGCTGCCATGAGTCCAATCTGTCCAAGTCCGATAATTCCGACCGTTTTTCCGCAGATTTCTTTTCCGCCAAGGCCTGCACTTGTTCCACCATTTCTTACAAGTCCGTCAGCTTTTACTACATGTCTTAATGCGTCAATCGCCATACCAATGATAAGCTCGGCAACTGTCTGGTTTGAGTACCCTGCTGCATTACAGATCATAATATTTTTCTCTTTACACTTGTCTGTTCCGATGTGGTCAATTCCTGTAAATGCTACAGATAACATCTTCAGTGCGTCCGCTTTCTCTACAACCTCTGTCGGATACGGATTGTTAGCGATCATAACAATGTCGCAGCCTTCACTTCTCTTGGCAAGTTCTGCCGGATCTGTTGTTTTGGTATCATAATATACGAATTCATGTCCCTTTTCTGTAATCGGTGCTGATAACTCATCAATAACTTCTTTTGATACTCCAATTGGTTCTAATAATGCGATTTTCATTTTTTTCACGCTCCCTTTCTGTCTGTATTTTATAAATATTATAACCTCATGTCAATACATGGATATACTAAAACTTAAATACATTTTTATCTATTTTTTTCAGACTTTCTGTAAATCCACTCATAACGAAGCATAATTTTTACTTTCCGGTTCTTGCCATCTCTCAACACTTCTCTGACTTTTTTCAAAAATACCTGAAGAGTCCGCATCTCGTGAGGTTTTAATTCTATATCCCCGTAGACGCTGCGTTCAATCAATTCAGAAGCCCTTTTATATTCACCTGGTTTCACATATTCAAGCTGATTGGAAAGTATCTCATCAACTTCCTTTGTATTCCATCCATATTCGGCATCATAATATCCATAAGGATTGCTTCGAGTTCGCCCTCCCGGCTGTTTTTAAATGCTTCTACTGCCTGAAGTCCATCTCTTGCGACCTCTACGACTACCTTATCTCCCCCTCTGTCATAGTATGTCCTCACACCCTATAATTATCTCAAATTATCTCTAATCTACCATTACCACCATTGCTGCGATATGGATTGCAGGAATATGCAGAAAAATATGTTATAATATCATCAGTATTTCTTACAACATTTAATTTCATCAAATTTTTAAATAACAGGTGCATTTTCTCCGAAAATATGGTTCAATAAATTCAAGTCGAACGTCCGTGAGACAAATTTGCTATTACTCACCACCTGAAGAGGCGGGAGTCTTCTCGACTGAGATAACACATTTTTTTATTATTGCCAGGAGAAAACTGGCATTTGGAGGTTTTCATGACAAAAGAAGATATTAAATATCAGGCATATATCCAGATATTAAAAGAAGAATTAATACCGGCTATGGGGTGTACCGAGCCAATTGCTCTGGCTTACGCTGCTGCCAAAGCCCGTGAAGTGCTGGGCTGCATACCGGAGCGCGTACATATCGGAGCAAGCGGAAGCATTATTAAAAATGTAAAAAGTGTAATCGTTCCGAACACGAATCATTTAAAAGGAATCCCGGCCGCTGCTACAGCCGGAATCATTGCCGGAGATGCTTCTAAAGAACTGGAAGTTATCTCTGATGTAACAGAAGCACAGACAAAAGAAATGGCAAAGTATCTCGAAGAAACTGAGATTACCGTCGAGCATATTGATAACGGCTGTATCTTCGACATCATCGTTGAAGTATTTGCCGGAAAGGATTCTGCTAAAGTCCGTATTGCCAACTATCATACAAACATTGTAAGAATTGAAAAAAATGGAAAAATCCTTCACTATGTACCAGTTGAAGGTGCAAGCGAAGAAGGACTGACTGACCGTACTCTTTTGGATGTAAAGTCTATCTGGGATTTTATTAATATGGCTGACATCGACGATATCCGTGAAGTCCTGTCCCGTCAGATTGAGTATAACAGCGCAATCGCCGATGAAGGACTCGCCGGAAATTACGGTGCAAATATTGGAACTGTACTTCTTAATACTTACGGCAACGACGTCCGCACACGCGCAAAAGCTCGCGCTGCTGCCGGATCTGATGCGCGAATGAATGGCTGTGAGCTTCCGGTCGTTATCAACTCCGGAAGTGGAAATCAGGGAATGACCTGTTCTCTCCCTGTTCTGGAATATGCAAAAGAGCTACATGTTAGCGAAGATAAGACTTACCGCGCACTGGCACTTTCCAATCTGATCGCAATCCACCAGAAAACCGGAATCGGGCGCCTCTCTGCTTACTGCGGAGCTGTCAGCGCCGGAGCCGCTGCCGGAGCCGGGATTGCATACTTGTGCGGCGGTGGATATGAAGAAGTAATCCATACCGTTGTCAACGCACTCGCGATCGTATCCGGTATGGTCTGCGACGGAGCAAAAGCTTCCTGCGCAGCCAAAATCGCAGCTTCTGTAGATGCCGGAATACTTGGTTACAATATGTACCTGCAGGGGCAGCAGTTCTACGCCGGTGATGGCATCATCACAAAAGGAATCGAGGGAACCATTGATAATGTGGGACGTCTCGGAAAAGACGGCATGAAAGAGACAAATGAAGAAATCATTCGGATTATGATCAATGATTAATAAATGGAATTCATCTCAGGTAAAGATTTGAATTGACGAATGGACATGGAAGTAATATCATCAAAAGCGCAGGAAAACCGTTTCATTTATATGAGCGGATATCCTGCGCTGTTTAGTTTTACACCAGGGAGAGATATTATGACACAGGATATGACGAAGGGTAAGATTATGCCCATGCTTATTAGATTTACAATTCCACTTGTACTGGGAAATCTGTTCCAGCTTACTTACAACGCCGTAGACAGCATTATTGTGGGACATTTTATCGGAAAAGAGGCACTGGCTGCGGTCGGTATCTGTAATCCGGTCACGACATTGGTCATTCTGTTTCTGAATGGTCTGTGCATGGGCGCGAGTATTCTGATCGGCACGTATTACGGGGCGAAAGATTACGATACTCTCTCACGCCAGATCAGTACGACTATGATTTCAGGATCTGTATTTTCTGTAATTCTAACCATTCTCAGTATTGGAATTGCGAAATCACTTCTCAGATTACTACAGGTAGACACATCTATTTTGGATATGACGACTTCTTACCTTCGCATCATATTTGTAGGACTTATGTTTACATTTTTATATAATTTTTTCTCCAGTACATTAAGAGCCCTCGGAGACAGTAATTCACCACTGTATTTTTTGATCATAAGTGCGATTCTTAATGTTTTCGGAGATTTGTTTTTTATCATTGTACTGAAAGCAGGAAGTAATGGCTGCGCTGTTTCCACTGTTATCAGTGAGGCACTGTGTTGTATTTTCTGTATGATCTATGTGCAGAAAAAAGTACCGCTCCTTCAATTAGGAAAGAAATGGCTCATTTTCGACCGTTCCCTGTTAAAGCGTACAATTGCATACGGCTGGGCATCTGCAATGCAACAGGCAACTGTACAGCTCGGAAAAATCGGTGTTCAGGCAATTGTTAATACTATGGGTGTGTCTGTTGCCGCTGCATTTACCGCGGTCAACCGGATTGATGACTTTGCCTATACCCCGGAGCAGAATATAGCCCACGCCATGACAGCACTTATGGCGCAGAATAAGGGGGCGAAAAGAAATGACCGGATGCGTGAAGGCTTCCGATGTGGACTGGTACTAGAGACCATTTACGGCATCCTCATTTTTATTGTCTGTTTTGTTTTTGCAAGACATCTGATGATGCTCTTTGTGAAAGATGAGGAAGTTATCGGGCACGGTGTTACTTATCTGCACCTGATTTCCATAATATATATCTTGCCGGCTATCACCAATGGACTTCAGGGATTCTTCCGTGGAATCGGTGATTTGAAGATTACCCTGATCAGCAGTTTTGTCAATATGGGACTTCGGGTTCTTGTTGCCGCACCGCTCGTTCTTGTATGTGGATTTGGAATTGAAGCACTGCCATTCTCCTACCTGGCAGGCTGGATTGGGATGCTGGTGGCAGAATTACCACTGTTGATACATACTTACAGAGAATCAAAAATCACCGGCTAATATTTTAGGCTATGCAAGCACTGTTTTCTCATTAGCAAATCAGGAAGGACTTCTAGTATAGAATATTTTTGCGACCGACATTCATGTCGGTCGCATTTTTATATTAGCAAATTTACATCTGCTGTATACTATTTTCTTTTCTTAGCAACTACTGTAATACCTGCCATTCCTGCACAGGAAACTACAAAGAGTGTAGCCCAGAGTAATACATTGTTTGTATCTCCTGTCTTAACTGTATTCACATTTGCTGCAGTCTTAGTTGCTGATGTAATCTTTCCATTATTTCCAGAATCACCACTATTACCTGTGTTACCATTGTTTCCGGAATTACTATTATTGCCAGTATTTCCGTTGTTGGAACCGTTATTTCCGTTATCCCCGTTATCGCCATTATCGGAACCGTTATTTCCGTTATCCCCGTTATCGCCATTATCGGAACCATTATTTCCGTTATCTGTTGTTGTAAATTTCTCTAATGGAGGCAGTGCATTAATTCCAGCTTTCCAGTACAAATCGGCTAACGGATCATTCTCAGCACCGCTGATCATTGTTCCGTCTTCAATATGAGTGCTGGAACTGATAACTTTTACATCTCCATCAATTGCTTTTCCAGCCTCTGCTTTGTTAGATGTATTAGCGGTTGCTCCCTGAAGGAATACTTTTTTCGTTGCAATTGTTCCTTTTCCGGATACAGCATTTCCACCATTTCCCCAGAGAACATCTCCACCGATTGCAACTAACTTTCCATCTCCTGTAATCTGGCTGCCTTCTGTAATGTCAATGGCTGTTCCACCGTCTGTATAAAGCAGAGTCTTTCCGCTTCCGCCGTAAGCTACAAGTGTTGTGTCCTTATCTGCCAGAGTTAATGTTCCATTTACACGGAGTGCTGTCTGTCCGATATCGCTTCCGCCATCATCCCCTAATATAGCTACCGTACCCTTTACGGTTACATTTCCATTTGCCACTGCAACCGGCTCAGAAGTTGTACGGTCTGTCAGATCTCCGTTTGCAAGATAATTTGCGTGAGAGTAAATTGCTGCATTTTCCAAGGCAGCACCGTCTGCAAGACGAAGTTGTCCACACAGAGACGCTCCTGTTGTAAATTCGTTGTTGAAAGAATCATAGTTCATAGAAAATGTTCCTCCGCTCTGTACATCGATAATTCCCTGTACAACAGAATCAGAAAGCGTCAGTTTACCACCATTTTCTACAATAATATGTACACTGCTGAGTACTTCCATATTTGTCAGTGTCAGATTGCATCCACTCGGAATATAAAGTGTCTGAGGAATATTTCCAGCTACGACCTGCTTCCACGGAATGTCATACCCCAGATATCCGTAAGTTCCGCTCTCGTGGGAACCGAACCATGCTTCCAAATACGCTGGCACACGGACGCTCTCTTCCTCACCGTTTACATTACTTCCAAATTTACTGATTGCCCATGGTTCCATAATATCCCATGCATAGAGTCCATTTCCATAATCTTTAAAATTCTCTTTCTTCATCTGGTCTGCAAGCGTTTCCTCGCCGCTGTAAATTCTGAATGGCAGTGTGTTGCTGACTGCGCTGCGTCCCTGCTGATCCTCAATAGACACGGAAACCAGATAACTTCCAGGATCTTTTGGCGTACCGCTAAGTGTCAGATCACTGCTGATCGTCATATATACGCCCTGCATACCGCTGTCACTGTCTGCAGATGTTCCTTTTTCTGTGTCCGGAACGATGCTAACACTGCATTTGCTTCCATTCAATTTAATCTTAGCCATATTATCCAGCTCTTCCCAATCCTTGTCAGCAACGTCTTTTCCTTTTTCTACCAGTGCGCCGTATACTTTCACTGCACTGTTCTTATTGCTTGAGGAACCGCCGACACTGGCACTGGACACTCCATCGTAATCTTTCTGTCCTACGATTGCCGCCTCAAATTCTCCTTCGATTTTTACATGAAGCTCGTATGGATCTCCCTTACCATCATCTTCTACAAGAGAAGCATTTCCATTTGTATCAATGACAAGCTTAAATGTCAGATCATCATATCCATTTGCAGAAATTGCAACTACATCTCCGCTCTTCAATGCTGGAATTTCAGGATTAGCGACAAAGTCTTTTGTTGCAAAGATAAGTTTATTGTTATCTGTATCTTTTTTGTATGCTCCACCTGCTGACAAGCTATAGGACTTCTCTTCCCATGCTGTAGTATTTACCTTCACATCTGTAATTTTCCCTACATAACCATCTGCATTTTTGAATTCAAGTTCCCAGTTATTCCCAAAGTAATCTGTTCCAATGCTGACCTGGCTTAATTCAATTGCACCATTTTGTGCTGGTGCTTTCTCCTTAAATGTCGCGGATACTGTGACATTTTCTGCCGGCATTGTAAATATATAAGTTTCTCCAGAACCGGTCACGTCAACATTTTTATTGTTCTCAGTTGTTACTGTCACTGCATCAATCTCGTAGTTTTCAGCCGGTGTTGCTGTTACAGTCACTGTATCTCCTGCTTTCAGGTCTTTATCTTTATCCAGTGCTACTGTACCGTTAGAAGCTTTCTTTGCCATCGCTGTGTATGTAGCCTCTGTATTTCCGCCAGTTGTATCTTTCTTTACAGTTGCTGTGTACACATCATTATAGCTTACTGTTTCTTTTGCAATTTCTACTGTTAAATCATGATATCCCTTTGCCGTAACTTTGACCGTTGCAGGGAATGTAAGATCACTTGGAATTGCAAGCTTCAGCGCTGTATAGCTTCCATACACCCCACCAATCACATTTCCAACTTCCCAGATGTTCGTATCTGAACCAAAGCTGCTGATTGGTTGTTTTTTATATGCTTCTTCATTAACTGTGACACCATCAATTGCATTCATCCAGGTCGTGTCTTCAAATTCCAAATTCAAAACTGTGGTCCATAAACCACTACTTGTACATGATTTTACTTCCGTCGGTGCTGCTTTCCCCTCTGCTGCCATTACAGGAGTAACTGTCATGGACAGTAAAAGTAACACTGACAGAAACAGTGATGCAATTCTTTTCCAATTCTTTTTCATTTGTCTCTCCTTCATTATTTTCTGAATTTTGTTGATAATTTTTTTCGTTTTAATCACACAAAATATATTGCCGTAATCCTCCTTTCATGCTATATTAATCAAAGATTTGTTAGTAGATTCTAACTACAATACAAAATGCTACCAATAATTCCCATAACTGTCAATTTTATATTTATTTATTGATAATTATTCTTAATTAAGCATATATATTTCTTTGTTTATTTTATAATTTACATTGTAACAATATTATTTCGTTTTATTTTACTCTAAGGAGACATGACATGAAAAAGTGCATACCTGTGTTACTTATGCTTACAATATTAATATGTGGATGTTCCAAGCAGGCTCAGGAATCAACATCTGAGCCGGTTTCAGATACATTTTTCGCCATGGATACGACTATGGATTTTCGTATTTACGGTAATAAAAGTCTTTTACAGGACGCGCAGAATGTTATCACAGATCTGGAAAAGAAAGTGTCTGTCACAGATTCTGACAGTGAGATTTATAAAATCAATGAAAATGGTTCCGGAATTCTAAGCGGTGAAGCTGACACTCTGATGAAAAATGCTCTTGAAATGTGCCGGCGTACCAACGGTGCTCTGGATATTTCCATCTACCCAATCGTAAAAGCATGGGGATTTACAACCGGAAGCTATCAGGTTCCTGACGAGGAGACAATTCAGACACTTCTGACTAAAGTAGATTACACACAGATCCAATATGACGAAGCATCTGGAAATGTCACAATTTCGGAAGGTATGACCATTGATCTTGGCAGTATTGCCAAGGGCTATGCAGGTGAACTTGCAGCCCGGACATTGCGCGACAAAGGTGTCACTTCCGCGCTTCTGAACCTTGGCGGAAATGTACAGACGATCGGTTCTAAGCCGGACGGATCAGCCTGGATCATCGGCATCAAGGACCCGAAAAATCCAGACACTGCCATGATGGGACTGTCCGTCACCGACCAGGCCGTTGTGACCTCCGGCGGTTACGAGCGTTATTTTGAACAGGACGGGCATACTTACTGGCATATTATGGATCCTGCTACCGGACACCCTGCCAAGAGCGGGCTTCTGTCCGTCACCGTCGTAGGGGACAAAGGAGGAATTTGCGATGCCCTCTCCACTTCGCTATTTGTTATGGGTCTGGATAAAGCGTATGACCTCTGGGCAAAAAGTGATGACTTCGAAGCCGTGTTCGTGGCAACCGATGGAACTGTTTACATTACAGATGGATTAAAGGATAAATTTTCACTGGCGCAAGGATATGAAGATACATCTATAAAGGTTCTGACGCGTTAAAAATATATCAACGCCGTTATAGTAAAGCAACCTATTTTCAAGCAAAATATCTCATGATTTTGTCATACCTGTTCCCTGTGAGCAGGTATTTTTTTGTATAATCTTACATTTTTTTATTCTTTCAATAAGATTAAATTGTAATTCTGGTTTTAACGTGACATAATAGAAAGGTAGTGTTAAGAAAATTTAAAAAGAAAGTTAAGTGTATGTAAATAACTGACGACAAAGGAGAAATTATGGGAATATTTTCTATGGTATTGTCATTGTTAAGCGGAGTTGCTTTATTCCTGTTCGGTATGTCTTTGATGGGGGATGGACTCAAACTGGTTGCCGGTAATAAACTGGAAGCATTTCTCTACAAAATGACCAATACGCCACTGAAGGGAGTCGCACTTGGTACAGTCGTTACAAGCGTTATCCAGTCTTCCGGAGCAACGACTGTTATGGTTATCGGTTTTGTTAACTCCGGTATGATGAAGCTTCGCCAGGCCATCGGTATCATCATGGGAGCCAACATCGGAACCAGTATTACCGGTTGGATCTTATGTCTTTCTTATATAGAAGGATCTAACGGAATTGCAAGTATCCTGTCATCTGCCACAATCGCTGCGGTTGTAGCAGTTATCGGTATTATTCTTAGAATGGCGAGCAAAAGAACCGTCCACCGGAATATCGGGAACATCATGCTTGGATTTGCGATCCTCATGACTGGTATGCAGACCATGAGCGGAGCCGTCGCACCGCTTCGAGAAAGCAAATTATTTATGGATCTGTTAACAACATTTTCAAACCCAGTCATTGGTATCCTGGTAGGTATTGTATTTACCGCCATCCTGCAGAGTGCCTCAGCAACAGTCGGTGTATTGCAGGCTTTATCTGTAACAGGACTGCTTACATTTTCCAGTGCATTTCCGATTATCCTCGGTATCGGTGTCGGAGCTTCCTGCCCGGTTCTGATTTCCGCAATCGGAGCGAATAAAAATGGTAAAAGAACTGCTCTTGTATACTTGCTGAATGATACCTTTGGAATGTTGCTTTGGTCAATCGGATTCTATATCATCAATGCATTTGTACATTTTTCATTCCTGAATACGATTATGACGCCAGTGTCCATCGCACTTTTAAATACGGTTTTCCGTCTTGTAACAGTCTGTATTTTGTTTCCATTTATCCCAAAACTGGAGCAGCTTGTATGCTGGTTCGTTAAAGACAGTGCGGAAGAACTGGAAGATGAAGCAGACTTTGATCTTCTTGAGGAGCGTCTTCTTGACTACCCTGCACTTGCACTCGGACAGTGTCACCGTGCTATGAGCGGTATGGCAAGAAAACTTCGTAAAAATGTAAACCGCGCCATGAACCTTTTGAATGATTTCCAACTCAGCAAGTTCGACAAGGTACAGAGAAAAGAAGACCTGATTGACCGCTATGAATCCCGTCTGGGTGACTATCTGATTAAGCTTACCAAGCATCCGATGAATTCTGTTCAGACAAGACAGGTTTCTCTTTATCTACATATGATTAATGACTTCGAACAGATTGGAGACCATGCTGCATGCATCGCCCATATGTCTAATGAGATGAATGAGAACAAAACACAATTTTCCGAAGAAGCATGGGATGAACTGAATGTTGTTATGGAAGCTGTCCGCGAGGAGATTAATACAACTTGCAAAGCGTTTTTGGAAAATGATAAAGAACTCTCCCAGAGAGTTGCGCCACTAGGAATGGTCATTACAACTTTGTGCGATGAACTCAAGATTCGCCACGTTGAACGCATGAGCAACGGAGCCTGTGGTCTGGAAGAAGGGACGGTATATTCGGATATCCTGAACAGCTTCACACGTATCTCTGCCCACTGCGCAAGCGCAATGGTAGCACTGTCAAAGAACAGCGAAGAGCCTGTGGATATCCACATTCACAACTCAAGAGTATATCCTTCCGACACGAAAGAATATAAGACCTATCTGGCAGAATATAGTCAGAAATATGAACTCATAAAAATTGAGGAACATATTCGAAGCATGGAACCGGAAGAAGTTGAATAAATAATATCAAAAAAGTACGTGCAAAAGGAAGGTTCTTCTGCTATAGCAGAAGAAATCCTTCCTTTTTTAATATCCAATGTCAGGGATCAAGAGCTCCCTACTATGATACCCACGGATTGTTCGCAAGCGTACTCCCACAATCCTATAATCTCTCCATCAAGGCATCATAAATTTCTTTCGCAACCGCCAGCTTATAAGCCAGCCTTGTAGGCTGCGGCTGCAATTCAATATAATAAGACTTCGCTTCTCCATTTAAGGTAATTGCAAAATATACCTGCCCTGGCACAGATGCCTCCGGATTCGCAGGATCCACATTTCCCATCGTTCCGGTCACTCCGATTCCAATATTTGCCTCGTACACTTTCGCACAGGCTTTCGCCATTGCCTCTGCCGTCTCTTTTGAGTATACCGTATACTTCTCCAGAATCTCAGCCGGCACACCCTGCATAATCTTCGCCTCATTACAGTATGTAACAAATGCCCCCTTTAACACTGCCGAAGAGCCTTCTGTGTCTGTAATCAGCGATGCAATCTGCCCAGAAGTCGCAGATTCCATTGTTGTAATCGTCATACCCCGCTCAATCAAGAGCTTCGTCAGTTTTTTGTAATCATTTCTAATGTCTGATTCTTTATATATTTTTTTCATTATATTCATTCTGACTTTTTATTCCTTCCTGATAATAGTTGCATTTATCCTGCTAGCATTAATTGTATATTCATTGATTTCATAACAAAGTTAGCCAACCTGCCACAGAAGTTCCGTCTGGTAGATGATCCGGTTATTCTTCGACATGGATTTTCCCTCATTTAAGAAATCTGTTTTTTGCAGGTTCCTTTTTTAGTGCATTCCCTTATAAAAAGCCGCACCCGCTATAACCAGTACAAACACGGCTCCAAGTCCAAGCAACAATTATCTTAACATTCCCCAAATACACTCCAGTAATGTTAGTGCAAGGTCATGGACGGAAACTACTTTTTTCGATGCTAATGGGTGATCTTTTTGCAAAAAAACATGAGGCTTTGCTGAAGGATGCCTAAATCACAGACACGATTTTTCACATCATCCAATATCTGATGTGTTCCGGTTTCATTATAATAAAAAGCGTATCGTTCCTGGCCAAAACGCTTAACTAACTCCACAAAAGCGTTTTCCGTAAATGTATAGTGCTGAGAAGATCATCAACACCTCTTTATCATACGATATATTCATTGAAAATTTCTGCCCATAAAGGCATTTTTGTTCAATGAACTTAATCTGTTAAATTACTTCTTGAATTTATATTTTCCTTTTCCGTGACCGGATACTGGTTCAATAATGTCTGCCTGCACTAAATTGGAAAGAAGTTTTGAAGCACCTGAACCTTTCAGCTCAAGAAGTTCCATAACTGCACTTCTTCCAAACACCTCATCAAAGCCAAACTTCTCAAAAAGTCTATGGATATGAATCGTCGTTTTTACCGAAAAATCACTACTTTTTTCGGAAAGTACACTTTCAATATCCACTTTTTCATCTTGAATGTCCACTTTTCCATTCTCAATATCCACTTTTTCTTCGTTCAAAAGTCCTCTTATATGAGGTTTTCGATTATGAAGCTCGTTTTTCTCGTTCAAAAGTAGATTTCTGAGAAACGCTTCCAGATGACAGTATCAATCAGATATTTAGATAGTTTGAGTCCGTCCACTGCCTAAAGTTCGATTGCCGTACTCCAAGCATACCCCTTATGTGCTTTATCCGGTTCAGACTCCCTCAAATATTCCTTAAACGGGTCTTTTTCCATATCCACTACCTCGCTTCATAGTCTTATAATTCAATCTTCCAACTGCTTTACTGCTCTGATCAAGGCTATTGCTGTAAATGAAAGCACTTTTCCGTTAACTCAATTTATTTCATTTTAACTTAGCAAATGTTAGAAATCAAGTTTTTGAGTTGTTTTACATTTGTGCTATGCGCTTCCCCTTACTATTTCAGTTTCATCATCTGTTTTGTAAAATAAGAACCTATCAATCGTAATTTACAATTTAAAAAATGGGCAATTCCGCACCGGAACTGCCCCATATATTTTGAAAATTATGCGATTTTCTCTTGCTTGCACCGATTTCTGCATCAATTGATGTAAGTTTGATGTAAATCGCTGTTTTTTAGTTTTTTATCAAATGAAGTACGTCCCGTTTATTTACTATGAAAGTCCTGAACGGCAGCCCTATTCCAATTATCCCCCATCGGGTCGAGGATCACATTGTTCAATTATTTGTTGTACTTTTTCTTTTTGCTTACAACCGTTGTGCCGATGGCTGCACCGCCGCTGATGAACAACAGGGCAATCCACAAAGCAAGGTTGCTTGTATCACCGGTCTGCGGACTCTTATCGAATGTTCCCGGTTTGGTACTGGCAGGCTTTTTTTCAAGGGCCGAAATCGCATCTTCGATAGCCTTCGCCATCTTATCCACTTCGGATTGCTCCGTAATGTTCTTGCCTCGGACAACAGCCTTGATAGCGGCTTCCACACCAGAGAAATCCTTGTAGTCATTCTTGTTCAGGGCATTTGCTTTGGCAATGGCTGCATCAACCTTAGTGTAGTCAGCACCCTTGTATTGCAGGGCAGCAATGGCATCTTCAATAGCCTTCGCCATTGCGTCAACTTCGCTCTGTTCAGTGATGTTCTTGTCACGGACAACAGCTTTGACGGCAGCTTCCACGGCGGTGAAGTCCTTGTAGTTGTCCTTGTTCAGGGCATTTGCCTTGGCAATGGCTTCGTCGACCTTAGTGTAGTCGGCAGGTAAATAAGTCATTGCAACCGTCTGCGTATGCGTTGCCGCATCGGCGGTGATCGTTATATTGCCGGTGTATGCTTTGCAGTTATCGGCTGTTACTTCAACAGGGTAAGTTCCTGCTTCCAAACTGACAGAGCCGGTAACCTCCTGACCATTCACTTTAACAACAACATTGGTCAGACCGTCTGGCGTTACAACGAAAGAAACCGGATAGACAGCCTTTGTGATAAAATGAACATTTTTATAAAGTGCAAAGTACTGAGTACCGCTGGAAAGCAGGTCAATTTCTGTTCCTTCCGAGTCTACAGCTTTTGCATAGTTCAGATGATAGCCATCGGCTATCACAGGCACACATTCATCGAAAATTGCAGGGATATTATTCTCATTCGTATTCTTTGCATCAATCTCTGCTTCTTCTACGGTAAAAGTACCGTTACCGCCCATCGGGAATTTACCGTCAGTGGTTACTTTGGCGCCTCCTTTGATCAGAATATTGCCTTTTGCCCATATTGCACCGTCCGCAGTAGAGGTACAGTTTACCTCGCCTCCGTTAACCGTCAGATCACCTGCAGCATACAGACCGGGATAATAGCTTGTTGCTTTAACTTTAGATGCAGCAAGTTCAATATCGCCGCCGTTCCCTTCTTGATCTTTCCAGATATATGCTCCGTTGCGTCCGTCCTGGGTTGCCTTAAGCGTAACATCAGCGCCGTTTATAATCTTCATCCAATGGGCATCGATTCCGGCATACAAGCCGGTGGAATCCACTGTTGCCCCGTCAATTTCGACCATTCTTCCGGCTATGCCCAATCCGCCTTCAGAGTTTATTATGACCCTTGCTTTATCGGAAATCTTGACGTCAGCCCCTGTGCTAATTCCATCGTAGTTTTCCCCGATAACGTTGATCACCAGTGTTCCATCGCCGGTAATCTCGACAGAATTGCTGTAATTGAGGTATATTCCCACTCCTCCGCCGGGATCGGTTCGGGTAATGCTATTTGTCCCGGTCAACCGTATCTTCAACGTACTGGGGATAGTCGTTTTAATACCGTAGTCTGACATGGTGTCGCTGTCAAGGGTAGCATTGTTCAAAGACAAGGTGTGAGTGGTCGGGTCATAGCTTACTGTTCCGCTGCAAAGATTATCCTTATTCTCAGACGTGACCTGTACGCCGTCTACCCAGATGTCGTAGACTGTGGGTTCCGCTGCCAGTGCTGTGGCAGGCAGGAGTCCAGCTACCATTACAATGCTGAATAGGATTGCAAATAGTTTTTTCTTCATAACAGTTCCTCCATTTTTTAATTGTCCGCTATTTACTTCCTCCGACAGCGGACACGCCGGAGATGACAGAAGGTTTAACCGGAAAAGATTGATTTGCCGGTCGTGGTTAGGACTTCAATATCAAACCATCATCCTTCCGACAAACGCAAAAAGGATATAAATCCCCCACCCCATAAATATACAGCAGTATTATATCAGATTTTTTTCGAAATCTCAAGCGGTTTTCAGAATATTGCTCTCGTCTTCCTTAAAATAACAAAAAAAGATACAGATACTGTCATTTTCTCAGTACCTGTATCCTCTTAACTTTATGATAGTAAAGTATAATTACACATTATTATATCAAGAACAGCCTCCTTAGATAAGAATATAAATGATATCTTTACTGCTGTTAATGGGAATGCCTTTTACAATATTCATTACTCTTTTATACTTTTATACTTCTTCCAAAGAAGGAATCCTACATATACTATTACAGCAAACGTAGTAGTAATGTCTATCAAAAGGCTTTT
>UMEI01031413.1_pt1 | contig 26493 bp, 25 predicted proteins | sample 1964711 | NCBI WGS metagenome assembly UMEI01 (sample SAMEA4836016, study PRJEB28245) | human gut metagenome | biome: gut microbiome; material: fecal sample | place: Denmark | collected 2008 | reverse complement strand
TATGACAGATTTTGGTTTAGTTGCGATTGCTGCAGGGATTGCAGTATGTGCAGGTTTAGGGACAGGTATTGGTGAAGGTATTGCAGCAAGTAAAGCTGTTGAAGCTGTAGGGAGAAATCCTGAAGCTGAAGGTAAAATCAGAACAATGATGATTTTAGGTATTGCCTTAACAGAAACTGTTGCGATTTATGGATTGTTAATAGCAATTATTTTAATCTTCGTATTCCCATCTTTATATTTATAAAAAGTAAAAGCTTTTTATAAGAAGGGAGGCATACAATGAGTATTGATGTGGCAGGAAAGTTGTTTCCTAATCTTGCGACGATTGTGATTCAATTAATATCAACAGGTGTCTTATTGATTATTTTTAAGAAGTTCTTTTGGATTCCAGTACAAAAATATTTTCAAAAACGTGCTGATTTTATAGAATCACAGATTGAAGATGCGAGAACATCTCAAGAAAAAGCGAAGCAATTAATGCTTGAAAGTGAAGAACAGGCACGTCAATCAGCTAAGGAGTATCATGATATTATAGAAAAAGCGAAAGATGATGCTTTGAGAGTACGTGATGATTTACTAACAAAAGCAAAAGAAGAAGCTGCTCGCAAAATAGAACAGGCACAAAAAGAAATAGAAGCTGAAAAACAACAGGCAAGAGAAGAAATGAAAAAAGAAATGGTGGATATTGCAATTGAGGCAGCAACAAAAGTGATGAGTAAAGAAATGAATTCTCAGGAAAATCAACAGATGGTTGAAGAATTTGTTGATCAGGTTGTTCATTAATGGATACAGTTGCTTTACGATATGCTGAAGCTTTATTTGCTTTAGCTAAAGAAGAAAATGCCATCAAGCAATATCAAAAAGATATGGAAGCAGTTGAAGCTGTTTTTCATGATAAAAGTATTCTTCAGTTTTTTAGTCATGTTGCGATTCAAGATGAGGATAAATATCAAGTCTTGAAACAAAGTTTTCAAGGAAAGATACAAACATATGTTTATCAGTTTTTATTATTATTAATTAAAAAAAGAAGAATTCAATGTGTTCTTTTGATTTGTCAACAATTTCAGCAGTTGTGTTATGATGCCTTGGGTATTCAAGTAGGAAAAGTATGGAGTGCTTATGAATTGACAGAAGATCAGATTAAAAAGATTCAAGATGCTTTGTCTACTCAATTGAATAAGCAGGTATTGTTAAAACAGCAAGTAGATACACAATTAATAGGTGGAATTAAAGTTGAAATTGATAATCATGTTTATGATAATTCTCTTTCTTATAAGATGGGATTATTGAAACAGGAACTATTAAGAAAGTAGGTGAGAATGTGGATTTAAGACCAGATGAGATTAGTGCATTAATTAAAGAACAAATTAAACATTTTGCTGATCAGCTGGAATCTAAAGATATTGGAACAGTTATGACAGTAGGTGATGGTGTCACTTTAATTCATGGTTTAGATGATGCAATGCTTGGAGAATTGTTGTTATTTCCGGGTCAAGTGTATGGAATGGTCATGAATTTAGAGGAAGATGCTGTTGGAGCTGTGTTACTTGGTGATGAAGGAACAATCAAAGAAGGAGATGAAGTGAAGCGTACAGGAAGAATTATTGAAGTTCCTGTAGGTGATGGACTTTTAGGTAGAGTTGTTAATCCTTTGGGACAACCAATTGATGGACAGGGAGAAATTGTTTATCAGCATACACGTCCTATTGAAAAGATTGCACCGGGTGTTATGACAAGAAAATCTGTTGATCAGCCACTTCAAACAGGAATTACATGTATTGATGCGATTATTCCAATTGGTAGAGGACAGCGTGAGTTGATTATTGGAGATCGTCAGACTGGGAAAACAGCGATTGCGATTGATACTATTTTAAATCAAAAAGGACAAAATATATATTGTATTTATGTTGCGATTGGTCAGAAAAATTCAACAGTTGCCCAAATTGTAGAAAAATTAAGACAAGGTGGAGCAATGGAATATACAACAGTTGTATCTGCTGGAGCCAGTGAATTAGCACCTGTTCAATATATTGCACCTTATGCAGGCTGTGCAATGGCAGAAGAATGGTTAGAAGAAGGTAAAGATGTCTTGATTGTTTATGATGATTTATCTAAACATGCGGTTGCTTATCGTACTGTATCTTTATTATTAAAAAGACCACCGGGGCGTGAAGCTTATCCGGGAGATGTTTTCTACTTGCATTCACGTTTATTAGAAAGAGCTTGTCGTTTAAATGAAGAACATGGTGGAGGCTCTATTACTGCTTTACCAATTATTGAAACACAGGCAGGAGATATCTCTGCTTATATTCCAACAAATGTGATTTCAATTACAGATGGGCAGATTTTCTTGCAGCAGGATTTATTTAATTCAGGAATCAGACCGGCTATTGATACGGGATTATCTGTCAGTCGTGTTGGTTCATCAGCTCAAATCAAAGCTATGAAACAAGTATCAAGTTCTTTAAAATTAGAACTTGCACAATATACTGAAATGCAGGCATTTGCGCAATTTGGTAGTGATTTGGATGCTGCAACAAAAGCAACACTCGAACATGGTCAAAGAGTTCGTGAAGTTTTAAAACAGGCACAATACTCTCCTAGAAGTGTTGCTAAACAAGTGGTAACATTGTTTGCTTTAAAATATGGATATACAAAACAAATTGCAGTAACAAAAGTCAATATGTTTATGGATGAATTATATCAGTTTATACAAAATCAACATCCAGAAATTATTGATCAAATACAACAAGAAAAATCTATTGATGATGAATTAACATTAAAGATGAAAGAAGTAATGAAAGCTTTTGTAGAAAACTTTTTAAAAGTGAATAAGGATGGTTAGTCTATGGCTAATGATATGCAGTCTATTAAAAGACGTATAAAATCAGTAGAATCAACAAAGAAAATTACAAAAGCTATGCAATTAGTTGCAACTTCTAAATTAAGAAAAGCAAGAAAACAGATGGATGAGTTAAGACCTTACTATAGTAAAACACAGGAAGTTGTTAGTGAGATTCTTACAAGTAATCAAGGGATGGTTGAAAGTCCTTATTTACAGGAAAATAGACAAGGAAAAACAGTTTATATTGTTGTGACTTCCAGTTTAGGTTTATGTGGTGGTTATAATGCGAATGTCTTTAAAGCAATGAGTGAATATATTCAAGTTGAAGATGAAATATATATGATAGGAAGTAAAGGAGCAAGTTATTTAACACATCATCAGATTCCTTATCATGATCAATATCTTCATTTAAATACAACATTAGATTTTAAAGATGTGATAAGACTTGTTCAAGAATTAACAAAGCGTTATCAAAATCATGAGATTGGAAGTATTCAAATGATTTATACAAAGTTTATTAACAATTTGACATTCCAGCCTTATGTGATGAAACTATTACCTGTAGATACAAAAAACTTTGAAAAGAAATCATTAACACATAAAGCAACTTTATTTGAACCAGATCCACAAACTGTTTTAAATGATTTAATACCAATGTATTTACAATCAGTGATCTATGGATATTTAGTAGAGTCTATAACAAGTGAAAATGCTTCAAGAAGAACATCTATGGAAAATGCAACAGATAATGCAGAAGATTTAATAGAAGAATTATTATTGAAATATAATCAAGCTAGACAAAGTGCTATTACTAATGAAATTAGTGAAATAGTCGCTGGTGCTAATGCTCAATAAGGAGGTGCAGCATGTCAAATATAGGAAAAATCGTACGTGCAGTCGGACCCGTTGTTGATATTGTTTTTGATGATGGACATTTACCATCATTAAATACTGCAATTGAAATTCAAAATAATGATGAATTATTGACGGTAGAAGTTGCTCAACATATTGGTGATGATGTTGTACGTTGTATTGCGATGGGATCGACTGATGGTTTAAAAAGAGGATTAGAAGCTAAAGATACACAACATCCTATTTGTGTACCTGTTGGAAATGAAACGTTAGGAAGAATGTTTAACGTCTTAGGGCAACCTATTGATGAAAAAGAAGCATTACCTGATGATATTCAAAAAATGCCAATTCATAGAAATGCCCCATCATATGCCGATCAAAAAACAGAAACAGAAATTTTAGAAACAGGAATAAAAGTTATTGATTTAATCTGTCCATATATTAAAGGTGGAAAGATTGGTTTATTTGGTGGAGCAGGTGTTGGTAAAACAGTTTTAATTCAGGAATTGATTAATAATATTGCTACGCAACATGGTGGATTATCAGTATTTGCTGGAGTTGGAGAACGTTCAAGAGAAGGTAATGATTTGTATTATGAAATGAAAGAAAGTGGTGTTTTAAATAAAACAACACTTGTCTTTGGTCAGATGAACGAACCTCCGGGATCACGTTTAAGAGTTGGTTTAACAGGATTGACAATGGCAGAATATTTTAGAGATGAACAAAATCAAGATGTTTTATTGTTTATTGATAATATTTTCCGTTTTACTCAAGCAGGTTCAGAAGTATCTGCCTTGTTAGGACGTGTTCCATCACAGGCCGGTTACCAACCAACACTTGCGACAGAAATGGGACAATTACAAGAACGTATTACATCAACAAAGAAAGGGTCTATTACTTCTGTACAGGCTGTCTATGTTCCTGCTGATGACTTGACAGACCCTGCCCCAGCGACAACTTTTGCCCATTTGGATGCTAGAGTTGTTTTGGATCGTTCTATTGCTGCGTTGGGTATTTATCCAGCCGTTGATCCATTGAATTCATCATCACGTGCATTGGATCCATTAATTGTTGGAAAAGAACATTATGAAGTTGCTCATGGTGTTCAACAGATTTTACAAAGATTCCAAGATTTACAAGATATTATTGCTATTTTGGGTATGGATGAATTAAGTGAAGAAGACAAAGTGACTGTTGCTAGGGCAAGACGTGTTCGTAATTACTTGTCACAACCATTTACTGTTGCTTCACAATTTACAGGATTGGAAGGAAAATATGTACGTGTAGAAGATACAATCAAAGGATTTAAAGAAATTCTTGAAGGGAAATGGGATCATTTACCAGAACAGGCTTTCCATAATGTAGGTTCTATTGAAGAAGCAGTTGCAAAGGCAAAGACATTAACAAATGACAACATTTAAATTAAAGATTGTAACACCTGTTGGTGTTTATAAAGAAACTGATGTTGAGATGTTAAATCTACGAACAGCAACGGGACAAATTGGTATTCTTGCTCATCATATTCCTTTGGCAAGTCATATTGAAATATCTGAAATGAATTATATTGATGAAAATCATGAAAGACAATATTTTGCAATTGCAGGTGGTTTTGTATATGTTGGTGAAAATGATACGACAATAATCACTAGTGCTATTGAATCAGTAGATGAGATTGATTTAGAACGTGCGAAAAGTTCTAAACAAAGAGCAGAAGAAAGATTGAAATCATCACAAAATATTGATGTTTTACGTGCTGAAATAGCATTAAAGAAAGCAATCACAAGAATTAACGTGAAAACAACACACTAACATAGAGATTTTTTCTCTATGTTTTTTTAAAATATTTTACATCTTCAATTGAAATTGGTATAGTTATAGATGGAGGAATAGCTATGAAAATTTTATTAGTATGTTCTGCAGGAATGTCAACAAGTTTATTAGTTGAAAGAATGTTGGCATCTGCAAAAGAAAGACACTTAAATGTTGATATTGAAGCCAGACCAATTGCTGATACTGTTATTTATGGAAAAGATGCAGATGCAATTATGTTAGGTCCACAAGTTCGTTTTCAAGAAGATCACATTCGTTCATTATTTGATGAAACAAAACCAATTGCTGTTATTGATATGAAAGATTATGGAATGATGAATGGAAAAAAAGTTTTACAAGATGCTTTAGATTTAATTGAATCTAAAAAATAGTCATATCGAGATTTTCGGTATGATTTTTATTTTCTCAATAAATAAAAAAATTATTTTATTTGAATATATGACAAAAAATGATAAAATAACAACGATTATAAAAGGAAGTGATGATGTGGTTAGAAAAAAGAAAAAATTAAGAGTAGAAAGAGTTATTATTGTATGTGTTGTTGCATTGGTTATAGGGTTTGGTCTATATAAAGGAATAACATGGGCGTTTCAAAGTATAACGTCATTATTAACACCTGATGTTCAAGAAGAAGTCGTAGAGCCAGAAATTGAAAAACCTAAAAATTATATTGCAACAGTTGTGATTGATCCGGGACATGGAGATTGGGATCCGGGAGCTAATGTGGGTAATGTATTAGAAAAAGATATTTCCCTTACAACATCAAAAGCAATTGAACAAGCTTTAGATGAAGCAAATATTAAAGCCGTTTTAACAAGAGAAACGGATATTTCATTATCCGATAATAAGATTGATGATCTGAAAAAAAGAGCTGCGAAAAGTGCTGAAAATAATGCCAATTATTTTGTTTCTATTCATGTGAATTCTTTTGATGAATCTGATGAAGTATCAGGCTTTGAAATTTATAAAAAAAATGATGAAAGTCATAGCTTAGCACAAAATATTGGTAAAAACATTGAAATATTAAATTATTCTAAAAATAGGGGAATATTAGATGGAGGAAAGTCTTTACAAGTATTAAGAGATAATATGGTTCCATCAGTTCTTATAGAATTGGGCTATTTAAATAATGATAATGATTATAGTTATTTAAGTAATGATGAAAAATTACAGGAAATGGGAAAAGCTATCGCAAAAGGAATTATTGAAGAAGTACAAACTCATCTTTTAGACAATTCAACACAGAATAATATAAATAAGTAGAAATATCCACAAAAATTTCAAAACTATTTGATATGATGGTCAGTAAGGAAAGGTGTTAAATATGAGTTTAAAATTAAAGAAAAATGTAAAAAGAAATTTCATATTATTAGCTGGTGTTTTATGTATTGTGGTTATGATGTTTTTTGTGTTTCGATTATTCAATAAGCCAAACATTCAGTTTAAAAAGAATCAAATAGATATAGAAATTAATGAGAAATTAGCTGATCCATTGACTTATATTGAAAAGGTGAATGGAAAGTATAAAGAGAGTGATATTAAAATTGATTCAAGTCAAGTAAATACAAAAAAATTAGGTGAGTATAAGATAAAATATACACTGAATGATAAAGAATATGATTTATTAGTTCATGTTGTAGATACAAAGGCACCAACATATAAAACAAAGAATTTAGATATTGATGTTGGAATGAAAGTTGATATAAAAGATGTTGTATCTGATATTAAAGATTCTACAAAAACAAAAGCATATTTTAAAAAGGATTATGATTTTACCAAAGAAGGTCAACAAAAAATGACTGTTGTTGTAGAAGATGAAGCAGGTAATAAAACAGAAAAAGAAATAGAAGTGAATATTGTTAAGGATAAAGAAAAGCCTCAATTAAAAGGATTACATGATTTGACTGTAAAAGTGAATGGAGAAGTAGATTATCTTTCTGGTTTATCAGCAACAGATAATCGAGATCCAAAGCCTGAAGTGACAGTTGATTCAAGTGAAGTGAATTTGAAAAAAGAAGGGACTTATAAAGTTAAATATACAGTTAAAGATCGTAGTGGAAATACAGCAACTTTTTCAAGAAATGTTAAAGTTTTAAAAAAGGTTGTTTCCAAAGCTGTACCAGCTTCTCAAGAAAAGATTGTTTATCTAACATTTGATGATGGACCATCACAAAATACAAAGAAAATTCTTGATATATTGGAAAAATATAATGCAAAAGCAACATTCTTTGTCACTGGTAATGGAAAGAAATATAACAAATATATTAAAGAAGCTTATGAAAAAGGACATACAATAGGATTACATACTTATTCACATAAATATGATCAAGTTTATGCTTCTGTTGATGCTTATTTTGAAGACTTAAATAAAATTGGACAAATGGTTAAAGAACAAATAGGATTTGTTCCTAAATATATTCGTTTTCCGGGAGGAAGTTCAAATACAAAATCTGAAAGTTATTGTAAAGGATTAATGACAACATTAGTGACAGAAGTCCAAAATAGAGGTTATCAGTATTATGATTGGAATGCTGATTCAACAGATGCTGCAAGAAACAATCAGGCTGTTTCAGTCCTAGTGAAAAATGGAACATCAAGTAAAGCAAAAAATATTAATCTTTTAATGCATGATACAGCTGCAAAATCAACAACAGTGGAAGCTTTACCAAAGATTATTGAACATTATCAAAAATTAGGATATACTTTTAAAGGTATTGATGATACATCATTTACACCTCATCATGGGGTTAATAATTAGAGTCAAAAACTGACTCTTTTTATTTTCTATTATCAAAAAATATGTTATTCTGTCTAAAGAAAAGAGGCGAGTTTATGAAAAAGTTTATTAATGAATTTAAACAATTTGCAATGCGTGGAAATATGCTCGATATGGCTATTGGGGTTATCATTGGTGGTGCTTTTACGGGAATAGTGACATCATTAACTGATAATTTTATAAACCCTATTTTAAATTTCTTTACTGGTGGAAGAATCTATTCTTTACAAGATATAGCTGGTTTTGCTTCATCATTCATTTCATCAGTTGTTAATTTCTTGATTATGGCATTTATTTTGTTTTGTTTATTAAAGATGTTTAATAGATTAATGTCAATTGGTAAGAAAGAAGAACCAGTTGCTCCAAAAACAAAAATATGTCCTTATTGCCAATCAGAAATCCATATACAAGCTTCACGTTGTCCACATTGTACATCACAGTTAGAAAAATAAAAACCGCAAGAACAGCTTATGTCGCTTATTCTTGCAGTTTTTTTATTCTCCACCAAAGATTTCAAGAATATCTAATAAGGTAGAGCTTTTTTTCTTTTTATGTGATTTGTCATGATCTTTAGATGCATGTTGTTTTTGTTCTCCTGAAGCTCTTGCAATGATTTTATCTAGTTCACCACGATCTAACCAGATACCTCTACATTCAGGGCAATAATCAATCTCAACACCATGCTTTTCACTCATTAATAATGTGACATCTTTACATACGGGACATTTCATAATTTATACCTCCAAATGAATGATATAAAGATATTATACATGATTTTGTTTAAGGATATGTTAAGATTGTGTAAAATTATTTCACAAACATACGAATCAATTTATCTTTAAAAGAATTATAAGGATAATAACGCATTGGTAAATCAATCCATGTTGCTTTTTTTACAATACTTCTTGTATGTGAGAAAGTTTCAAAACTCTTTTTACCATGATAAGCACCCATACCACTATGCCCTACACCACCAAAACCAAGTTCACTTGTTGCAAGATGGATAATTGTATCATTGATACAACCACCACCAAAGCTACAATGTTTTAATAGTTTCTTTTGAATGGCTTTATCATGCGAAAAGATATAGAAAGCTAAAGGTTTTTCTCTTTGGTTGATAAAAGCTATAGCTTCATCTATATGTGAATAAGTCAGAATAGGAAGAATAGGACCAAAAATTTCTTCTTGCATTAATGGATTATTTTGATCAACATGATCTACAACCGTTGGTTCTATTTGTAAAGTTTCTGGATTTCCTGTTCCACCAATCACGATATCTTGATTTTCTAATAAATGAGAGAGTCTATCAAAATGTTTTTGATTAATAATCTTGACAAGCTGACTATTATTTAATGGCTGATCTCCAAAAAACTCTTGAATAATATCTTTCATATGTTGAATGAACATATCCTTATATTCTTTTTTAATCAATAAATAATCAGGAGCAACACATGTTTGACCAGCATTTAAGAACTTACCAAAAGCAATACGTTTAGCAGCCAGTTTTAAGCTTTTATCATCATCAACGATACAAGGACTCTTACCACCTAATTCTAATGTAACAGGCGTTAAATAGCGACTGGCTTTTTCCATAACAAGTTGACCTACAGTCACACTACCAGTAAAGAATATATAATCAAAACGTTGTTCTAAAAGCTCAGTATTTTCAGCTCTACCTCCTTCTACAACTGCCACATATTTTTCATTACAACTTTCATCAATCATTTGTTTAATGACATGTGATACATGAGGAGCATAGGCACTTGGTTTAATAATGACAGTATTTCCAGCAGCTATAGCTCCTATTGCTGGTTCAACCGATAACATAAAAGGATAATTCCAAGGACTCATAACTAATGTGACACCATAAGGTTCATAAGATTCAAAGCTTGTTCCATAAAATTGAGCTAAAGGTGTCCAGACATATTTGTTTTTACTCCATTTTTTAATATGTTTTAACTGATAATTTAATTCACTTAAAACCAAACCAATTTCACACATATAAGATTCTACTGCATCTTTATTTAAATCTTTTTTTAAAGCATCAATAATACGATTTTGATGTTCTAAAATCCAAGTTTTTATAGATTTAAGTGTTTGTATTCTATGGTTTACATCTTTTGTATATTGTGTTTGATAAAACTCACGTTGTGTTTGAACTAATTCTTTAATATCCATAATGACCCTCCAATATATTACGAATGTCTTGTTTATTTGCATACTTATTATTAACAATCAATGCCCCATCATTTAATGCTTTTTCTATGACTTCGTCTATATGTTCATTTAAATTTTCAATACTTTCTAAAGAAATAGGAAGATTTGTCTTTTCATGTAAAGTCTGTAATAAAGAAGCAATATAATCAATAGCTTTTTGTCCTAATTGTTCTTTTGGTGTTTGACTATAAAGTTCTTTTTGTCCAAGATATAATAATAAATCCCCATATAAGTCTTTATTGACTTCAAGATTATAACGCATACAAGGAACTAATAACATACTCATTGCATCACCATGTGCAATATGACAGACAGCACCTAAAGCATGACCAATCGCATGAACAATACCAACCATTGAATTTGAAAAAGCACATCCTGCTTCATAAGAAGCTAAAGCTAAATTCAGTCGAATGTTTTCATCTTTAGGGTTTTCAACAACTTTTAAAATATTTTGTGATATGGTTTGGATAGCTAAAATTGCATAGGCATCACTGATAGGATTTTTTTGTGAACATGTGTAAGCTTCAATCGCATGTGTTAAAGCATCAATACCAGTAGAAGCTGTTGTTTTTAATGGAAGATTTTGTGTTAAAACAGGATCAAGAAAAGCCACATGACTTTGAATGTGTTGAGAAATAATTTCTAGTTTGACTTGCTTTTCAGGATGACTGACTACAGCAACACATGTCGCTTCACTACCAGTACCACTTGTTGTTGGAATAGCAAAGAATGGCACATCTTTACCAAGTTTTAAATCTTCAAAACCTAAAATATCTTCAATGGATTCACATTCCTGTGATAACATCAAATAAACACCTTTAGCAGTATCTAGAACACTTCCACCACCTAAAGCAATCAATCCATCACAATTTTCTTTAATATAATAATCTTGAATATCTTCAATTGTATGAATAGAAGAATCAACAGGAATATCTGTATATAGACTATAATCTAATGATAAATGTTTGGTAAGAATATCAACATATTTGAGTTGATATAAAACATGGTCTGTTAAAATCAGAGGATGTTTCATATGATATTGTTGACATTCGTATTCAAGTTGGCTTAAAGCATTTTGCCCAGCACATACCTTTGTTTTATTGACAAATTCAAAATACATAATAATCCCTCCTAAGCAAATAAAGCTTTTATATAAATCAATAAAGTCGGTTTATATTTCTTTTCCTGATGATTTAAAATACGTTTTGTCATAAAACGAGGGAAAAGATAAGTTTCCACCAAATCAACACATCTGACAAATCTCATACTTTCAAAAACATCTCCTCTTAAAGAAAAACGATGTTCTAAATAAGCACTCTTGACACTCATCATACCTGTAAAAACAAGCAAAGCTGTCTGAATGCTTTTAAAGGTAATACAAATATCAGGTTTTACATTTTTGACTTTCTGCAATCCTTTTTGATATGTGTACTTGATTGTGATGGAAGGTCCATGCATGACTTGTAATGTTAAAACTTTATCTTGTTTCCATCCGTCTAATTCCTCTTTCATACGTGGATCATCATGATAAAGAACTTTCATACCACGATATAAAAACTGCATCACAACCCAAATAATCAGCTTTTTCATATGCACTCACTCCTTATCAATATTATAACATTTAAAAAAGTGATAGTAAAAAGATAAAACTTGACCATTATTTTTTATACATTATCCTTTTCCCCTCATTATGTTTATTGTTTCAATAATGATAAGAACAATATAAATAATCAAAGTTATGATATATATAATAGAATAAGAAGAAATAAAAGAGATGACACTATCTCTTTGCGTGTTGATAATCAGTAGATAAATCAATAACAAAGCAGTGAAAAGAGAATTAGCTTTTTTTAAATGCTCTTGGTCACGATATTTTATATTCAAAATCTTGACTATGATACAAGAAACAACAATGAACTCTAAAATAATACCTAAAATCATTATTTTTCACCTTTCTTTCATGTATTCCATATCTGTTTTTGATGAGATCATTCAAACAATAACAAGATTATCATTATGATGTGTTGTTTTATAAGCTCTTTAATTCATCTAAAGTTAATCCTCTTACTAAAATAAAATTGCTATCTTCAGCAAGGATATAAGGCTGTAATTTCTTTAAAGCCATAAAATAGTCCATATCACCTATCATAGAATCATTTGTCGCATCGATAAGAGCGATTCTCCATTGTGATATACGCTGACCTTCAACTTCAAAATGTATTTGAGGCTGTTTTAAGAACATTGTTTTCACACCTTCAGTTAAACTCATCGCACCAAATACACTCCCATCAGACTGCTTATAAAAATGGGGTGTGGCTTTATAAGCATCTTCCCAAACGTCAATCTTTTTCTTTTTGTTAAATAAACCCATAAAATCAGTCCTTTCTATTCTTATTTATTTTATTATATCATTATAATTGTTATGAAATCATTGATTTCGCTTATTAAAAAAAAGATTGATTTCTATTTCACAAAAAATAGTTATGAAACTTTATTGACTTTAAAAAAAATATTTGATAATGTTTAAGAGTATAAAAAAGGCAAAGAACAGCAGAGATTAAAAGGGCGTTGTAGAGAACTGATGGTTGGTGCAAATCAGGACATAACTTTTATGAAGATGGGCTGGGAGCTGTTATCTTGAATAGTGTAGAGATAAACGTTAACTGCGTTAAAGTTTTGAGGGTATATCGAAAGATATAAAAAAAGGTGGTACCGCGTATAATACGTCCTTTTATAAGGACGTTTTTTATTTTGAAGGAGGAGATATGATGAAAGATCCAAAAGATTATTATTTAACTACGGCGATTACTTATACTTCAGGGAAACCACATATTGGTAATACGTATGAAATTATTTTAGCTGATGCGATTGCGAGAAGTAAAAGACAGGAAGGATACAATGTTTATTTTCAGACTGGAACTGATGAACATGGGCAAAAGATTGAATTAAAAGCTCAGGAAGCTGGAATTCCACCAAAACAGTTTGTTGATGAAAAGGCAGCTGTTGTTAAAGAGATTTGGGATATGATGGATACAACATATGATCGTTTTATGAGAACAACAGATGAATATCATGTAAAACAAGTACAGAAAATCTTTAAGAAATTATATGATCAGGGAGATATTTATCTAGGACATTATGAAGGAAAATATTGTACAGCATGTGAATCATTCTTTACTGAATCTCAATTGGTTGATGGAAAATGTCCTGATTGTGGTGGAGAAGTTCATGATGCCAAAGAAGAAGCTTATTTCTTTAAATTATCTAAATATGCTGATCGTTTAATCAAACACATTGAAGAACACCCTGAATTTATTCAACCTGTTTCAAGAAAGAATGAAATGATGAATAACTTCTTAAAACCAGGTTTACAGGATTTATGTGTTTCACGTACTTCATTCAAATGGTCTATCCCTGTAGACTTTGATCCTAAACATGTTGTGTATGTATGGATTGATGCTTTAACAAACTATATTACAGGGCTAGGTTATGATGTTGATGGAAATCATGGTGAATTATATAAGAAATATTGGCCAGCAGATTTACATTTAATTGGTAAAGATATCGTGAGATTCCATACGATTTATTGGCCTATTATGTTGATGGCTTTAGATATTCCTTTACCAAAACAAGTTTTTGGACATCCTTGGTTATTACAAGGTGAAAGCAAAATGTCTAAATCTAAAGGAAATGTAATCTATGCAGATGATTTGGTTAAAATCTTTGGTGTCGATGCTGTCAGATACTATGTTTTACATGAAATTCCTTATGACAATGATGGAAGTATCACATGGGATTTATTAGTTGAACGTATTAATTCTGATTTAGCTAATATTTTAGGTAACTTAGTTAATAGAACCATTGCCATGACAAATAAATACTTTGATGGTATTGTAACAAATCCACAAGTCAATGAACCTGTTGATGATGAATTAAAAGAAATCGCTTTAGCTATGCCAAAGAAAGTTCAAGCTTATATGGATGAATTTAAAGCATCAAAAGCATTAGATGAAATCTTTGTTTTATTAAGAAGAACAAATAAATATATTGATGATACAATGCCTTGGGCACTAGCAAAAGATGAAAGCAAGAAAGATCGTCTAGCAACAGTTCTTTATAACTTAATTGAAGCCATCCGTTTTGCTGCTATTGCATTAGAACCATATATGCCTTCTACATCTACAAAGATTTTAGATCAAATCAATACAGATCAAAGAAACTTCTTAGACTTAAATACTTTTGGTTTATATCAAGAAGGAACAAAAGTCACTGAAAAACCTCAACAGTTATTTGCAAGATTAGATCCTAAAGAAGTAGAAAAGAAAGTTGAAGCTTTATATCCTCAAAAAGAAGAAAAACAAGAGGATGACAATCAAATTACAATTGATGATTTTGCAAAAATTGAATTGGTTGTAGGAACAGTTGAAAAATGTGAAAAACATCCAGATGCTGATAAGTTATTAGTTTCTCAAATCAATATTGGTAAAGAAACAAGACAAATTGTCAGTGGTATTGCTGATTTCTATACACCTGAAGAAATGGTTGGAAAGAAAGTCATTGTTGTATCTAACTTAAAACCAGCAAAATTAAGAGGTGTTGAATCTCAAGGTATGATTCTTGCAGGATCTAAGAAGAAAATGTTAGAACTTGTATCTGTAGAAAACTTACCTAATGGAACAAAAATTAGATAATGATATAAAAGGACCTTGATATAGCCAAGGTCCTATTTTTTAAATAAAGAACGATAAGATTTGATATTTCTAAAGAGTTTATAAAGTGAAATAAAATAAATAAAGCATAAAGCTATAATAATAAATGCATTAACAAGCAAATATTCAAAATTAAGATGATAAGGTAAAAGATAGTTATTTAAAAATTGTGAGTTAATGACAAAAATAGAAAGAGATATAATTGTAAATAAATTAATGAAAGAGCTGTATCGTAAGTATTTTTTTGTATATATTTTTTTAGTCATATCAATAAAATAATCAAAGATAATAATCATAATAAAAGGTTGAAAAAAATAGGTCATCATATGAATCATCTGATAAGATTCATGTTGGATTTTAATGATAAGATCACTGGAAAAGAAAATCGCATAAATCATAAAGAAAACAATAAAAACAATCATAAAAATAGTTTCAATTGTATGATTAGGATAATGTGAGGGATGTGGTAATTGGTTAAGAGTGTCTAAATCCCAATGTAAATCTAAATCTTGGACCATGGGATATTGTTTATCAAGAATGGCTAATATGATAAAAGCTACAGCGATAATTCCAATCATTGTGATAATAGGATAAGATAAAAGAATAGTAATTAAGGAAGAAGTATTCATCGTTGTAACGACATGATTTGTAGATTGAAAGGGTAGACAGCCAAATTGTTCAAGATAATAAATCGTTGATAAAGAAAGATAGATTCCTGAAATAATAAAAACAAATTTTTCAATGAGATTGACAATATATGGATTAAAATGATGAAAAACGATAGGACGATAACCATAAGAATAAGCGACACTTAAGGGATGCCCATAACTTATAAGAAGATCTTCCATATCTTCATATTGGTGTACAGATTGACTAATTTGTTGTTTTAAATCATGATAAACATATTGACGTTTTTGACCGAAGAAATAAGAACAGACAGCACCTAAATATCTTTCTAATAAATCATTCATTGACTTCACCTCATTTATGCATCCATTATAACACGATTTTATGAACTCTTTTTGATAAATGTATGATTTTATAATTTAAGTTATGTTAAAAAGATTATATAATAGAAATATCGAATAAAGATGGGAGGCTTTTTTATGTATGTCAATGAACAAGCAGTAAAAGAAATATTAGAGAAAGTGAAACCAGCTAAACTTGTTGCAGCAACAAAATATGTTGATGAAAAAGAAATTGAAAAATTAGAAGAATGCGGATGTATTTATTTTGGTGAAAATAGAGTTCAGGCTTTTTTGGAAAAATATGAACAATATCATGGTCAAGGACATTGGCATTTTATTGGAACATTACAAAAGAATAAAGTGAAATATATTATTGATAAGGTTGATTTGATTCATTCTGTGAATAGTTATCATTTGATTGATGAATTAGAAAAACAGGCAAAAAAACATGATTTAAAAGTTCATATATTATTACAAGTAAATATTGCTAGAGAGGAAAGCAAACATGGGTTTGATATAGAAGAAATGGATGAAGTGATGAATTATTTGATGAAATGTCCATCTTTGATTGTTGATGGACTGATGATGATGGCACCAAATATTGAACCAGAAGATACACGTATTTATTTTAGACAGACAAGAGAATTATTAGAAAGATTAAAAGAAACATATCCACAATATCCATTACATGAATTATCAATGGGTATGTCACAAGACTATCAGATTGCTTTAGAAGAAGGGGCAACAATAGTCAGAATTGGCAGAGCTTTATTTCATGAGTAACAGTCTTTATAATTTATATCATGAATTTATTCCTGATTATGTACAGGATATAATGAAAACATCTCTTTTTCAAAGATTGAAAGATGTGGGTATGAATTGTGGTATGGAGTATACTCAGTTTGAACCATTTAAAGATTGTCGAGGTGTATCAAGATATAATCATAGTATAGGAGTCGCTTTGATTGTTTATCATTTTACACACGATAAACATCAAACGATTGCTGCATTACTTCATGATATAGCCACACCTGTATTTGCTCATGTGATTGATTTTATGTATCATGATTATATACATCAAGAAACAACAGAAAATTTAACAGAGGAAATGATTCAAAAGAGTTTAGAACTTCAATCTATTTTTGAATATTATCATATTGATAGTGATAAAGTCATGAATTATCATGATTATCCCATTGCTGATAATGATACACCCCAATTATCAGCTGATCGTTTAGAATATACATTATCAAATGCAGTCTATTATAAAATAATGACTAAAGAAGAAATAAGCAATATTTATAAACATGTTCAAGCCAATGATTCCAAAGACGAATTGATTTTTGATGATTTCAAGATAGCTAGACTATTTACTCAAGTGATGTTGAAATGCAGTTTATGTTATACAAGTGATGAAAATCGTTATTGTATGGAATATCTTGCAAGATTAATGCGTTTAGCTATAAATCATCATGTTTGTTCATATGATGATTTATATACAACCGAAACACAAGTTATCCAAAAATTAATAAGTCATTCCTTAACAAAAGAACTTTATGAAAATTATACACACTTTCATAAAGTTCTGAGATCTTCATTTCCTCAAACTGGATATTTAAAGGTGAACGCTAAAAAAAGATATATTAATCCTATAGTCAATCATCAACGTATTTTAGATATTGATTCAAAGCTCAATGCACTCGTTCAGGAATATTTAAGTGATAATTTTGAACGTTATATAAAAGCTATATAAAATTATTTCATTAGAATATTTTCAAAAAAGTGCGAGAAAAAAAGTTCAGGAAAAACATTCAAACAATATAAACAAATTCTTTCTTATATGGAATATGGACAATGGTATAAGGTAAAAGATTTTATAGATATTTTGGGTGTTAAGGAAAGACGTGTTCAAACATTATTAAAAGAACTAGTAGAAAATGAAAAACTTATTGATAATGGTGTAACCAAAGGAAAACGTTATAAGAAAGCTAATAAATAATGAAAAGGCATAAAAGATACTTGATTTGTATCTCTTATGCCTTGTTTTCATGAGAAAGATAATAGATAAGACTTGCAAAGATGCGAGGACCTAATGCTAGAACTTTTTCATCAAAATCAAAAGCATCATTATGTGGTGATGAAACAATAGGTGTTAAAAGTTTCATATAAGTTGCTTTGCCACCATGAGCTTGAACACGTTCCATGAAATATGAAAAATCATCACTACCTCCCAGTGGACTTAAATTATATGGAGGTAAGTTTAAATCAGGAAGGTATCGCTGACACATTGAACGAATCGTATTCATAAAGTCTTCATCACAATCTAATGCATAAGCTTTACCCATTTCTTTAATTTCAACAACAGTATCATGCATACGTGCTGAACCTTCAATAATATCTCTCGCATAAATTTCCATATAGCGATTTAATTCACTTGTAACACCACGGACTTCAATTTCAAGTTTAGCTGTTTCAGGTACAACGTTTCTTCCTGTACCAGCATGAACAGTTCCAACATTCACACGTGTCTGACCATCACTGTTACGAGGAATAGAGTGTAAATTTAAAATACAGTTGGCAGCTGATAATAAAGCATTTTTTCCAAACTGTGGTGATTCAGCAGCATGAGTCGAAACACCATGATAAGTAATATCAAGTTTTGTGGTCGCAAAAGATTCATCCATTCCAAAATACAAATCATAAGGTTCATTTTCTTGAGGCATAATATGAGCTGCACAAATATAATCAACATCATCCAAGAATCCACTTTCAGCAATACTTCTGGCTCCCATAACACCTTCTTCAGCAGGTTGAAAAATAAGTTTGATTGTTCCATGTAAATGGTCTTTGATGTTCATAAGTATTTTAGCTGTTGTAAGTCCAATCGAAGTATGTCCATCATGTCCACAGGCATGCATTGTTCCACGATGAACAGAAGCAAAGCCTTGTGTAAAAGGATAATGGCTTGAAGAAGATTCTTCAATGAGGCCTAAAGCATCAATATCAAATCTTAAAGCAAGAGTAGGACCATCTCCACATTTTAGTACACCTGCTACTGCAGTCATTCCCATTTTAACTTTTTCCAAATAGTAAGGATTTGCTCCCTGCTTTTGAGCACGGTGGTAATTTAAATGTAAAATTGTTTCTGGTGGCACACCCATACGTGCTTCTTTTTTCATAATATCTTCACCAACAAGCACTTCGTATCCTAATTCCTCTAATGTAGAAGCAATATAACAGGCTGTTCGCATTTCTAACCAGCCTTTTTCAGCATACTTATGTAAATCACGACGACAATTTACAGTATCAGGATAATATAACTTTGCAAGTTCTTTTATTTTTTCATACATATGTATCTCTCCCTCTTTTCTTTATTGTACCAACATCAAATTTGAACATCAAATAATATCGTTTATTTTTAAGAAATAGACAAATAAACAAAAAAATTGACAAATGAGATAAAGTTGTATAAAATGCTCATAGTGTGAGGTAAATAAAATGGATTATCGTAAATATGCTAGAGAATTAATAGGTTATATGATAGAAAATGAACAGGCATTTAAGTTTTGTCATCGTGATATCAGTGAAATTGCCAGAGGGGAATGTGCAGTTCTTATTTATTTGATGGATGGTGATGGAGTCAATGCTTCCGAGATTAGTCAGCGTTTTGATATTAATACGTCAAGAGTTGCAGCAGTGCTTAATACATTATCTAAAAAAGGTTATATCCAAAGGATAGTCGATCCATTAGACAAAAGAAAAATAAAGGTGTTTATTACGGATAAAGGGAAAGCATTTGCTAGAGAAAAACAAAAAGAAATTGAAGCCTATTTTGGTCATCTTTTAGAATGTTTAGGAGAAGAAGATACTAAAGAATATTTACGTTTATCGTTAAAGATTAATCAAATTATTAAAGATTTGAAGTAAAGCATATCAATTGAAGATAATGTCGAAATAAGATAAGATTAAAAATTATAGATAAGTGTAATGTTTAAAGGAGAAGTGTTATGAGTCAATATTATTTAGGAATTGATGTGGGATCTACAACAGTTAAAGCTTATTTAACAGATGAAAAGGATGTCTGTTTATTTTCACGTTATGTCAGACATAATTCAGATGTAAGAAATACAATACTTACATTATTAGAAGAAATTCATCAAGAATATCCAGGAATCAATATTTATCCAGTTATTACAGGATCAGGAGGATTGTCAATTTCTCAATCATTGAATGTCAAATTTGTACAGGAAGTGATTGCGTGTACAAAAACAATAGAAACTTATATTCCACAAACAGATGTTGCCATTGAATTAGGTGGAGAAGATGCGAAAATTACTTATTTTGAAGGTTCATTAGAACAACGTATGAATGGAACTTGTGCCGGTGGAACAGGTGCATTTATTGATCAGATGGCCACTTTATTACAGACTGATGCTTCAGGATTGAATGAATTAGCCAAAAAACATCAGCGTATTTATCCAATTGCTTCTCGTTGTGGGGTTTTTGCGAAAACTGATGTTCAGCCTTTAATCAATGAAGGCGCAAGAAAAGAAGATATAGCGGCTTCTATTTTTCAGGCGGTTGTGAATCAGACTATCAGTGGGTTAGCCTGTGGAAAACCTATTAAAGGAAAAGTCGCTTTTTTAGGAGGACCTCTATACTTCTTAAGTGAACTAAGACAACGTTTTATTGAAACATTAGAGCTTCAAGATGAGGATATTATTTTCCCAGATAATTCCCAATTGTTTGTAGCTATGGGTGCTGCCTTAAATGCGAAAGATGTAGAAAAAGCAATTCCATTGGACAAATTGATTCATGATTTAAAAGTTTTAAAAGATAATGGAACAGAAGCAGCTCATACATTAGAACCTTTATTTCATAATGAAGATGAATTAAGAGGATTTAGAGATCGTCATCTTCAAGCAATGACAAAGAAAAGAAATCTAAAAAAATATCAAGGCAATATTTATGTTGGAATTGATGTTGGTTCAACAACATCTAAAGTTGTATTAATTGATGATGAAGGATCAATATTATATTCTTTCTACAATTCTAACGAAGGAAATCCTTTAGATTTAATTATTAGAATTATGAAGGAAATCTATGATTTAATTCCTGAAGGATGTCATATTCAAAAAACTGGTGTCACTGGATATGGTGAAGCTTTAATTAAAGCTGCATTAAAAGTGGATTATGGTGAAGTAGAAACAATTGCTCATTACACAGCAGCTAAACACTTTGAACCTGATGTTGACTTTATTTTAGATATTGGTGGACAGGATATGAAGGCTATCACCATTAAGGATGAAGTCATTCAAGATATTACATTGAATGAAGCATGTTCATCTGGATGTGGGTCTTTCCTTGAAACATTTGCTCATTCTTTAGGATATGAAATTGATGAATTTGCCGAGATGGCATTGATGTCAAAACATCCACTTGATTTAGGAAGCCGTTGTACAGTTTTCATGAATTCAAAAGTGAAACAGGCTCAAAAAGAAGGTGCATCTTTAGCAGATATTTCAGCAGGATTATCATATTCCGTTATTAAGAATGCCTTATATAAAGTTATTAAGTTAAGAAGTAAAGACCAAATCGGTAAAAATGTTGTTGTACAAGGTGGAACATTCTATAATGAAGCCGTTTTACGTGCTTTTGAAAAAGAAGCAGGTATTGAAGTCATTAGACCTGATATTGCAGGCTTGATGGGTGCTTATGGTATGGCAACAATTGCGAAAGAAAAAGATGATGATAAGGGAACAACTTTATTAACACGTGAAGAATTAGAACATTTAACATATCAAAATAGTATGAAAAATTGTGGTAAATGTACAAATAACTGTATGTTGACAATTACTTCATTTAATGATGGAAGAGAGTTTATTAGTGGAAATAGATGTGAAAGAGGAGCTAATTTACCATTAAAATCTAAATCATTACCAAACTTATTTGATTATAAATATCGTCGTGTCTTTAATTATCATTCTTTACCAATAGAAGATGCTCCTAGAGGTATTGTTGGTATCCCTAGAGCTTTAAATATGTATGAAAATTATCCTTTCTGGCATACATTCTTTACAGAATTGAAATTTAGAGTTGTTTTATCATCTCGTTCATCTAAAGCTATCTATGAAAAAGGAATTGAATCTATTCCAAGTGAAAGTGCTTGTTACCCTGCTAAAATTACACATGGACATATTGAAAATCTGATTGCTAGAGGAGTTCCATTTATTTTCTATCCATCTGTAGCTTATGAACGTTTAGAAAATGAAGATGCCGGAAATCATTACAATTGTCCTGTGGTGGCTTCTTATCCAGAAGTCATTAGAAATAATGTTGATAATCTTGAACAGAAAAATATAAAATTTAAAAATCCATTTATTTCTTTAAATAATAAGAAAACATTATTCCATGTTTTAAAAGAAGAATTAAGTGAATTTCATATTACAGATCAGGAATTACATCATGCCATTGATAAGGCGTATGAAGAATTGGATCACTGTCAGCAGGATATTCGTGCAGAAGGAAAACGTGCAATGCAATATATGCGAGAAAATCATATGCAAGGAATCGTATTAGCTGGTCGTCCATATCACGTTGATCCAGAAATCAATCATGGAATTCCAGATTTGATTACAAGTGAAGGATTTGTTGTCTTAAGTGAAGATAGTGTTTGTTATTTAGATGAAGAACATTTAAAATTACGTGTTGTTGATCAATGGACTTATCACTCTCGTTTATATAAAGCCGCATCTTTTGTATCATCACAAAAAGATCTACAGTTGATTCAATTAACATCATTTGGTTGTGGTTTGGATGCTGTTACAGCTGATCAGGTAGCTGAAATTTTAAAAGCAAGAAATAAAATATATACTTTAATTAAAATTGATGAAGGAAGCAATTTAGGAGCTATTCGTATCCGTATTCGTTCTTTAAAAGCTACAATTGAAAAGAAAGAAGATATTATTGATTTATCTAAGAAGTATGAACAGGTGAAAGTACCTTTTACAAAACAGATGAAAGAAGATTGTTATACAATTCTTTGTCCACAGATGTCACCGATTCATTTCCAGTTTGTTGAAACCGCAATGAATTCGGAAGGCTATAACTTTGAAGTGTTGCCTTCAGTTGATAAAGATGCAGTAGAACAGGGATTAAAATATGTCAACAATGATGCATGTTATCCAAGTATTTTGGTTGTAGGACAAATGATGAATGCTTTAAATAGTGGAAAATATGATTTGAATAAAGTGGCATTGATTATCTCTCAAACAGGTGGAGGATGTCGTGCAACGAACTATATTGCATTTATCAGAAAAGCTCTTAAAGATGCAGGTATGGAACAAATTCCAGTCATCTCTGCAAACTTATCTGGATTAGAAAGTAATCCTGGATTTAAGATTACATATAAGATTGCCAAAAAAGTAATCATTGGTGCTATGTATGGGGACTTATTTATGCGCGTTCTTTATCGTGTACGTCCTTATGAAAAAGTCAAAGGTTCAGCCAATAAACTTTATGAATCATGGGTTGCAAAATGTCAGGAAAATGTGAAAAATGGCAGCATGAAAGAATTTAAAAAGAATGTTTATCAAATTGTCAAAGACTTTGATGAATTGCCATTATTAGATATTAGAAAACCAAGAGTTGGATTGGTTGGAGAAATCTTAGTTAAATTTCATCCTACTGCCAATAATGAAATTGTGAAAATCATTGAATCAGAAGGTGGAGAAGCTGTTATGCCTGATTTAATTGATTTCTTCCAGTATTGTTTCTATAACACTTGGTATGAACATGAACATTTTGATGCGTCACAATCTTCAGTATGGTTATGTAATTTTGCCATCTGGTTTGTTGATTTCTTAAGAAAAGATATGATTAAGGCATTAAGAGATTCAAAACGTTTTGATCCACCAACACCTATTGATCAAATTGCGAAAAAAGCAAGTGAAGTTGTTTCTATTGGAAATCAGACAGGTGAAGGATGGTTCTTAACTGGAGAAATGATTGAATTAATTGAAGAAGGTGCACCAAATATTGTGTGTATGCAGCCATTTGCCTGCTTACCAAATCATGTAACAGGTAAAGGGGTTATTAAAGCCTTACGTAAAAAATATCCACAAAGTAATATTGTAGCTGTGGATTATGATCCAGGTGCGAGTGAAGTTAACCAATTAAATAGAATTAAGTTGATGCTTTCAACTGCATTTAAGAATATGAAGTCATAATTCATATTCTTTTTTTCGTCAAAATCAAATGATATCTATGTTATTATTTAGGATATAAATAAAAAAACTCTATATTTTAAGGATATAAAGATATAAATAATGAAAAAATTCACATAAGAGTCACACCTAAGATATAAAATGTATTTAAGTGAGGTGTTTTGCTTATGATAGAATTTCAAAATGTTTACAAGTCATTTAAAGATAAACATGTATTGGAAGATATCAATTTTACAGTGAATGATGGTGAATTTGTTTGTTTGATTGGACCCAGTGGGTGTGGAAAAACGACTGCTTTAAAGATGATTAATCGGTTGATTAAACCAAGCCAGGGGACAATTTATGTAAATGGAAAGGATATTAGTGAGGAAAATGAAATTGAATTAAGACGTAATATTGGTTATGTTATTCAACAAACAGGATTATTTCCTCATATGACAGTGAAAGAAAATATTGAACTGATTCCAAAGTTAAAAAATAAAAATGATAGACATCTTTTGGAAAAAGTGAAAGATGTTTTAAATATGGTTGGTTTAGATCCAGATGAATATTTAGATAAGTATCCTGTTCAGATGAGTGGTGGTCAACAACAACGTGTAGGTGTTGCAAGAGCTTTTGCAAGTGAACCAGATATTATTTTAATGGATGAACCTTTTAGTGCGTTAGATCCTATTACGAGAAATCAATTACAGGATGAACTGTTGACATTACAAAATAGTGTTCAAAAGACGATTGTGTTTGTGACACATGATATGGCAGAAGCTATCAAATTGGCAGATCGTATATGTATTATGAGTGGTGGAAAGATTCAACAGTACGATACACCAGAACAAATCTTAAAACATCCTGCCAATGACTTTGTTTTAAACTTTGTTGGGAAAAAGCGTATCTGGGATTCACCAGAATTAATCAAAGCAGCAGACATTATGATAGATCGACCAATTACCTGTTATGATCGTTTAAAATGTGTAAAAGCTTTAAATATGATGTTTAATTCAAGAGTTGATAGTTTGATGGTAATAGATCGTCAGGGACATTTTAAAGGTGTTATTCATGCGGCTGATGCAGCTGATGAAAAAAATAAAGATGAAATTGTGGGTCATGTTATGCAAAAGGAATGTATCACAGTTTCTTCACAGGAATCAATCGTTGATGTTTTAAATATCACCAAAGAGAAGAATATGTATACAATTCCTGTTGTAGATGATGGGATCTTAAAAGGTTTAATTACCAAGAGTACTCTGGTTACAACTCTTTCTAAAAAATATGATGAAAGTGAGGGAGAATAATGCAGGCATTTATAGATTATTGTTCCCAAAACTATATGCAGATTTTTGATTTATTAATAGGTCATGTTCAATTGACTGTTATGGCTATTTTGATTGCGATTATTATAGGTGTCCCTTTAGGTATTTTTATTACTTATTTTAAGCCATCTAAAAAACCAATTATGGCATTAGCAAATATTATTCAGGCGATTCCATCAATGGCCTTATTAGGTTTTATGATTCCTCTTTTAGGAATTGGAACAAAACCAGCCATTGTCATGGTGATACTTTATTCTTTATTACCTATTATTAAAAATACAGTCACAGGACTGGACAATATTAACGGAGAAACTTTAGAAGCAGCTAAAGGTATTGGTTTAAATAGATTTCAAATTTTATATAAAGTTCAGATTCCTCTGGCAGCACCAGTTATTATGGCAGGAGTCAGAGTTAGTGCAGTTAGTTCGGTTGGTTTGATGACTTTGGCAGCTTTTATTGGCGCTGATGGTTTAGGATATCTGGTTTATGCGGGTATTCGAACGGTCAATAATGCTCAAATCTTAGCTGGAGCTATACCTGCCTGCTTACTGGCATTACTTATAGATTATATATTTTCTATTTTAGAGAGATTAGTCACACCAAAGAGTTTCCAATTATCAAAACCAAGATCCAAAATGAAAGGTATATTGGATAAAGTTGTCATTGTTATTTCATGTCTTGCTTTAGCAGCCAGCTTTGTTTATACAGGCTTAGCAAAGACAAATGGCAGTCAAGTCATTAGAATTGGAAGCATGGATTTTACT
>UMEI01025273.1_pt1 | contig 27189 bp, 29 predicted proteins | sample 1964711 | NCBI WGS metagenome assembly UMEI01 (sample SAMEA4836016, study PRJEB28245) | human gut metagenome | biome: gut microbiome; material: fecal sample | place: Denmark | collected 2008 | reverse complement strand
TGTACAAAAGATTTTTTATATTTATACTGTCAATTTTATTGTTATCATCTGCATATGCACAGAAAATTGAGAATTTGGTGGAGCTTAAGAAGAATTCCCACAATGAAATTTTTCATTATTTGGCTCCGGCCTTATGTGCACCGGTTTATGAAGAACCTGATTATTGGGTATGGGGAAGTTCTGTTGTAAAAGGTGATGATGGAATGTATCATTTATATGTTTCCCGATTTCCTAAGACATTGCCTTTCCATCCTGGATGGATGGTTGCGTCAGAGATTGTTCATGCGGTATCTAAATCTATTACGGGGCCTTATCGATTCAGTGATATTGCATTACCGGCTCGTGGTGCAGAATATTGGGATGGCCGTTCTACCCACAATCCTCGTATTTTACGGTATGGTGGTAAGTATTTCTTAATTTATATGGGCTCAACGCATCCTTTTGTGGAACCTACTTATAATGAATTGACATTGGACAGTCCTTGGTGTACTGTGGCACGGTCCAATAAACGTATTGGTCTGGCTGTATCTGACTCTCCTTATGGTCCATGGAAAAGATTTGATGAACCGTTGTTGACAACAAAACCTGGGACATTTTACAGTTATTTGATTTCAAATCCATCGCCTGTTATAGAAGAAGATGGGTCTGTGACAATTCTGTTTAAGGGGCGTGCATATAGGGAAAATGGTAAATATTCAGATATGTCTCTTGGAATAGCACATGCTCCCAATATTTATGGACCTTATACTGTATTAAATGGTGGACAACCGATTTTTCAGGTTGATGGGCAAGGAGAGGCAGAGGATCCTTTTCTTTGGAAGGATAAGCGGGGATATCATGTCATATTCAAAGACCATGTTGCTAAATATACGGGAGAACGGGGAGGTGGAGCATTGGCTCACTCTACGGATGGTTCACATTGGATGATTGATGCTGATCCAAAAGCTTATTCACGTACTGTGGAGTGGGAAGATGGTACTGTAGAAATGCAAGGTCAATTGGAACGTCCTTTCATCTATTTTGAGGAGGGTAAACCTTGTTGTATTTTTTTCGCGACAATGGATGGTCCCGGAGGTTTTGAGAATGCTTCTCGTTCATGGAATATGGTTATTCCATTTAGGAAATAAAAATGAGGGTGTATCAAAATTCAATTTTTGAAAATATGAACTTATAATTTGAAATTTGAGCATCTTAAAAGACTGAAGAAAAAGGGGCGTATCATTACTCAATACAGAGTTTGATGCGCCCCTTTTAAGTTTTATAGTTACAATCTGTAACTTTTTGGAGTGGACATTTTAGTTTTGATATACCTCCTGTATATAAATATTCATTGAAGACCCGATTTATTTTATCTATTCCTCAATAATTGGGGGAATAGTTCGTTGCAAATAGTTTTAGGCTTAATTGTGTTTGTTTTTTAGAATTGTATTGTTTATAATTTAGATGTTCTTTTATGTAATTATTTGATTTCAAGCAATAATAGTTTGGGTATAAAGATTGTGCCTCCAATCATTTGTTTATATTCAAAATGATTTGTAAATTGTTGATATTTAGTAATATAAAATTGATTATAGATTTTCCAATTTTTTACTTTAAGCTTTTTCCATCAGAAAAGGCTTTTCCAATTTTCTTTCCAATAGACAGGTAATTGTGGTTACATGGGTCGTAGAGAATGGGTTGTAATTTGAACGGGTCTATTTTCCCTTTTTCGTTTATCACCTCTTCTGTAGCTGAAACATTTACAATTCGACCTATCATATAGTTGCTTCGAGGGTCGTATGAAACAAGCTCACATTCCAATGTCATGGGTAGTTCTTCAATAATAGGAGCATTTACGAATTCTGATTTTATTTCATGAAAACCTGCATTGGCAAATTTGTCCGGTTCTTTGTTCCCGGAAACGATGCCTACATAATCACAGGCTATGACATTATCTACCGTGGCCATACTTACAGTGAAAGCTTTGCTGTCGAGAATGTTCTGTGTGGTCTTGTGTTCTTCAGCAAGGCATATACCAATCATATTATCAGTATAAACACCTCCCCATGCTGCATTCATGGCATTGGGTTTTCCATTTTTGTCGTATGCTGCCACAATAAAGACAGGCATCGGGTATAGCCATGTTTTGTTTCCAAAATTCTTTCTCATTGTATTTTATATTTATTGATTGGAAGACACAAAGTTTTAAATGGTATTGTTCCCTGTTATTGCTATTTTGATTACTCCTTCTAATTTGTTTTCGAAGATATGATAAGCTTTTCCTATTTCATTTAGAGGAAATTTGTGTGTGATAAGTGGGGTGGTATCTATTTTCCCTTCATCTATTAGTTTAAGGATTTCAGCGCAGTCACATCCATCTACTCCACCTGTTTTGAAAGTCAGATTTTTGCCATACATACTTGGTAAAGGCAGTATCTGGGGTTTATCATAAAGTGCAACGATGGTGACGATAGCATTGGGCCGAGCACATTCCCAAGCTAAATGGAATGTATTTTCGGTTCCGGCGACTTCTAATACGACATCGGCTCCACCGTGACTGCTGTTGCTAAGTACAACTTCTTTACAGTTTTGGGGCTCTGTTACCAATACTTCGGGATAATATTTGCGGACAAATAGGATTCTTTCAGGTGACTTTTCACATACAATGATGCGCCGAGGTTTTTTCAGCATAGTACATAATAATGTACAGATTCCGGTAGGGCCGGCCCCGATAATGAGGACTGTGTCATCTTCAGATATTTTGGAGATACGGGTAGCCCAATAACCGGTGGCCAGTATGTCACCGACAAATAGGGCTTGTTCATCGGTGACCGTGTCGGGTATACGATTTAACCCTTGGTTAGCATAGGGGACTCTTACATATTCTGCTTGTCCTCCATCGATAAGGCATCCCAGTGCCCATCCCCCGTTGGGATCGGCACAATTATTTACGTATCCGTGACGACAAAAGAAACATTTGCCACAAAAAGTCTCTACGTTTACAGTGACTCTGTCTCCAGGTTTAACAGAAATAACATCAGGGCCAATTTCTTCTACAATTCCTACCATCTCATGTCCGACGGTTACTCCTTGTATTGCACGGGGTACACTTCCATGTTTGATATGGAGATCACTGGAACAGATGCTACCAAGTGTCACGCGAATTATTGCATCTTGCGGTTCTTTTATCTTTGGTTTGTTTTTTTCTTGCAACTCAAATTTGCCGTTTTCAACGTATGTATATGCTAACATAATGTATCCTCCTTTTTAGACTAATGTTATAGCAAAGATAATAATTTGTTTTCTTTTGATTATTTGATTTTATTATTCATTATTTTTCCTATTTTTGTATTAGGGGGGCAGTTTCTTCTATTTTGTAGGTAGGATAGGGGAAATAAGTATTTGCAATTGGTAAAGATAATAGCCTGTGATTTATGTTTTACTTAGGCGTAAATTGATATTTTAATTTATAAAGATAAGAAAATCAGTAAATTAAAAGGGCGAAAATCGATTGATAAAGAAATGGAGTTTTGAATTTTTATGGTATGCAGAAGTTTATGAGGGTTATATTGTTGATGGTGTGTTTTGTATGTTTAGGGGCATGCAAGATGGGGCTTATGACATATAGAAATGGGTATATACTGGATAATGAGGGGGTGACTGTGGGCAATTATGCAAATGGATATATTTTTGATAATGAGAGGAATATTAGAGGGTATTATTCTAATGGGTATATTTATGATAAAAATTATAATATCATAGGCAATTATGCTAATGGCTATGTAAAAGATGGTAAAATGAAAGAGTTGTTCGAATAAAAAATTTGTAAGGCATGGGGTAAATTGGTATTAGAGATTATAGGTGTATTTTTTCAGTAAATTATTTTGATAAAATCTTTCAATAGGTAATTGTGCTAAAATAAATGCAATTTGCAAATGATGATAATATAAGATAGGTGCGGATAATAAGTCTTTTATAAGTGATAAAGTTTATGTTTTGGGGTATAACATGTGAGACTTTTATCTATAAATATAGATGAGGGTGTCTCAAAATAGAATTGCTAAAGTAAAAATTTTATAGATTGAAACTTAAAAGTAAAAAATCTCCTGATTTTGGCCATATCATTGAGATAAATGAAAGCAAAAGCAGGAGATTTTATATTGCAACTTATAGATTATGAGTAAGTCTATCTATTTTTTCTATTTTGAGACAGCCTCGTTGAGTCATTTCGAAAACCGTGGGTCCCAGGAGGGATGGGCCGGGTCTTCTGCTTTCAAAGCTTCGTCGTAGTCTATACCCAATGCTTCTGCCACCCCTTTTCCATAATCGGGATCAGCATAAGAGCAATTACGCACGTGGCGTTGTTTGATGAATAGTTCACTATCGCCCATTGCCCGAGCTGTATTTTCACAAGTCGTTTTTTGATCTTCTTTTGACATTAATCGCCACAACTTGCCTGGTTGAGTAAAGTAGTCGTTATCATACTCTCTTTCATCATAATTGTATACAGGGCCATTGGTTTTTAGTGGTGGTTCCTTTTTGGATGGGTTATCTTTCCATTCGCCATAGCTGTTAGGTTCATATCCTTTAGTTGCACCATAATTACCATCTGTACGCATTTGACCGTCACGATGATAAGCGTGGAAGGGACAACGAGGTTTATTTACCGGGATTTCATTATGGTTCACACCTAAGCGGTACCGTTGGGCATCTCCATACGAGAATAAGCGTCCTTGTAACATTTTGTCCGGAGAGAAGCCTATGCCTTCTACTACATTCATCGGATTGAATGCTGCTTGTTCTACGTCGGCAAAATAATTTTCAGGGTTACGGTTTAGTTCCAATATACCTACGTCATGTAGGGGAAAGTCTCTGTGATACCATACTTTGGTCAAGTCGAAAGGATTTATTTTATAGGTTTTGGCTTCCTCTTCGGACATAAGTTGTATTTGCATTTTCCATCGGGGAAAATTTCCTTGTTCTATGGCTTCGTGCAGGTCTCTTTGATGGGATTCCCGATCTTTAGAAATGATTGCTTCAGCTTCTGCATCGGTCAAGTTTTTGATTCCTTGTAGAGTGACAAGGTGGAATTTGACCCATGTCCGTTTATTGTCTTTATCATAGAAACTGTAAGTGTGGCTACCAAATCCATGCATATGCCGGTATGAGAAGGGGATACCGCGTGGGCTCATTGTAATAGTAACTTGGTGTAATGCTTCTGGAAGTAAAGTCCAGAAATCCCAATTATTATTGGCACTGCGCATATTGGTATAGGGATCGCGTTTTATGGCGTGGTTTAAATCCGGAAATTTTAGCGGGTCACGGAGAAAAAATACAGGGGTGTTATTTCCTACCAAATCCCAGTTTCCTTCATCGGTATAAAATTTCATGGCAAAACCCCGTATGTCACGTTCTGCATCGGCAGCTCCTCGTTCACCGGCGACAGTAGAAAACCGTACAAAACAGTTGGTTTTTTTTCCTATTTTGGAGAAAATGGAAGCTCTTGTATATTGGGAAATGTCGTTAGTTACCGTGAAAGTACCAAATGCTCCTGAGCCTTTGGCGTGCATGCGGCGTTCGGGAATTACTTCACGATCGAAGTGTGCGAGTTTTTCCATGAACCATGGGTCTTGAAGCATTGCGGGTCCACGGACTCCTGCTGTTTGGATATTCTGATTATCGGCGATAGGTCTGCCGTTTTCAGATGTTAGTTGTTTTTTGTTCATATTTGTTTTTAGGTTGATGATTTGTAAGGTATTAACAATTTAATCCTCGTTAATGTTTGGTGTATATAAAGATTTGTCTATGATTTTTTTAAAAGGGAGAAAGAGGGATGTTGTTATTATAAACAGACTTTACATGTATTGTAGAAATGGAAAAGTTGTAGTGTTTCTTTTGAGGCTTTAGATAGTGGTTTGTAGACAGTAAATCTCTCTGAATATATATTTGGAAAAGCTATTGACGATTACGGTGGTTTATGGGTTGTTTTTATAATAGAAGCGAAAGTTAGAGAACCGTACAGAATAAAACGTTATGATTTGTGATATGATACTGTGTATTTTGTACTGAAAGAAATCATCTATTTGCCGGGGGGGTATTCCTTTTAAAGAAGGGTTCTTTTGACAATAGTCGGGTTGCCGGCAGCAAAACTGTCATCCGGAATATCTTTTACTACTACACTTCCTGCTCCAATGATACACCGGTTCCCTATAGTTACACCGGGACAGATAACTACACCTCCGCCAATCCAGCAGTCATCACCGATGGAGATAGGCTTTCCGCATTCTACACCTGTCGCCCTTTCTTTGAAGTTGAAGGGATGTACTGGAGCATAAATCTGTACATTGGGGCCGATAAGGAGATTTTTTCCTAATGTTATCGGGGCTGTGTCGAGTATCGTACAACCATAATTGATAAAGCTGTTTTCTCCTCCATAAATCAGAATGCCGTAATCACAGAGAAAAGGTGGTTGTATTGTCAATGATGGATGAGTGTTAGGAAGGAGTTTTCTCAATAGCTCCTTTCTTTCCATACAGTCAGTAAAAGCTTCTTTATTATATTGCTCAACCCATATAAGAGCTTGTTTATGCAATTGCATTAGCTCTTTGTCATAAGGCGAATATACTTCTCCGGCCAACATTTTTTCTTTTTCAGTTTTCATTATAGATATAATAGATGAATAAAGAAATTATTTATTAACTTACACCACAAATTTTAATTGAATTACATCGAAGTAATTCTTTGGGCAAATATATAAAGATTTCTTCATAGTTATTGTCGAGTAATGTACAGAACTCTTTTTTACTGAAAAAGTTTTGAAAATTATGGGCAAAGTAGATAGGAAAAAATTAGAATCTGAGGTTTATAAAATAGTAGGTGAGATACCTTTTGGCAGCGTAGTAACGTATGGGCAACTGGCGCGGTTGGCCGGATTTCCCCAATGTGCACGTATGGTCGGTTATGCTATGGCTCATACTCCTGAAGCGTCAGGTTTGCCATGTCATCGGGTGGTGAACAGCCAAGGGCGCATAGCTCCGAATTGGCCGGAACAGAGGGCTTTGCTTGAGCAGGAGGGAATATGCTTTAGGACAAATGGTTGTGTCGATTTACATAAATATATGTGGAAGGAAATTAGTCATTTGGATGGATAATTTGTTTCTTCATGTTGTTGGCTGTTGCTATACCATATCCGAATAGAGAAAAGTCTGCTAAACATGGGTCTTCGGGAAATATAGAGTACATGTATTCTGTTATTTCGATAGCGGTTTTCATATCAGCGATTTTTCTGTGGGTGATACCCAATTTCAGTGCAGTTTGGTGTACATGGGTGTCTAAGGGTATAATTAAATCAGCGGGCGAAAATTTATCCCATATACCGAAATCTACAAGATTGTCTTTTCGTATCATCCATCTAAGAAACATAGCCAGGCGTTTACAGGCCGATGTCCCTGACAGGACTGGAATACCTTTAATACCGGCGAATGCTGATTGTATTTTTTGAATGGGATGCTTTCCTGGTGAATTATTTATAGTATCTTGTAAGAATTCATATTGTATATAATATTCATATAATCTGTCACATATTTGATATAAATCTTCATATTTGAAAAAACGATAAAAACTGCTTTTGTTATTTTTAAGTGGTTGGAATTTTCGTTCTATTAGAAAATTGTAAGGAGAGCCATTGAACATTTGGTCCAATTCATCTCCTTTTGCAATTATTATTTTGCGGTTGCCATAGGATATCCACGCCGTTAAGAATGCGCTTATTTCGATGTCTTTTATTTGGCTGTACCGATGGGGAAATTGGATAGGGTCAGATAGAATAAAGTCCTTAGTATTATATTGTTTGGCCCATTGCCTGAGCTGTTCTTTTATTTTTCTATGCAATAAAGATGTATTGTCTGTCATGTTTTTTGATATATATCGTACAAAGATAATTACTTTTTGATATAAGAGCATGGTTTTTTATAATATATTATTAAGAAAATCAATATTTTATATATATTTGTAAAGTAAAAAAGCATAAGATGAAATATGGTAAAAGTATTGGAAATGATTCGTAAACTGAAATTATGCAGATGCTTGAAAAATAAATTTGAAGAAATAAAAATAATGCAGAAAGTTTGTAATTGTAACAAAGATTGTGGATATATACTTTGTTTAAAAAAGTAAAGAGTTTATTATAAATCATTGGGAATAATGAAGGTTACATCATTCATATTATTAGGATTGATATTTTTTCTGTGTCAAGTCAAAGGTATACATGAAAAACATAGAGAGAACGGTTGGTATTACATTATAGAAGGGCAAGAAGATAGTCTATCTCAGGACCCTATTGTTACGGTAAAAGAATTTGCGGCTGTTCGGTTGGACTCAGTCGGGTATCCGATGAAGTATCAAATAGTAGGTACGATAAGTAAACATAAAGTGGGCAAATGGGCAGACGCAACAGAAAAGGCTATTGGTAAACGTATAGGGTTTGTGTTTGATGACCAACTTATAACAGCCCCTCAAGTAAATATGAGGATTGAAAGTGGAAACTTTGCGATAAGTAATCCATATGGACATGATTTAAAGACTTTATTTCGTCAAATTCGACAAGAAAAAATAGATTCTATTGAAAATTTATTCAAGAGTTGGGATAAGGATTCAGTTTATTATATGCTTGATAAAAATCAGACAGACTCGATAATTTTAGAAATGGATTATTGGGATGCTTATGCTATAACAAAGGGTTTTAATGTTTCTCAATAAGAAATTTTTATTATTTTAATATTTTACCACCTTTCGAGGTGCCCCATGCCAAGAACATCCGAGACAATAGATTGTAGATAGGTCAAATCCTTCGGTAGATTGATTTGGATTTTTAGGAACGACTTCAAACGAATCGGTAATGTATACGAGCAAAGTGTTTCCTTGGTCATTTTTTACATAAAAAGAAGGAATTTTACATTGTGGGCACAAAAGTTTTCTCATATTAAATTATTTAGTTGTAGACAAAGATACAGTTAAACCTATCAAAAAGTTCATAGTAATGAATATAAAATTTGCGAAATAGGATATATTTTTTTTCTGATATCACTATTTTTGTGAAGCAGTATATTGAAATAAAGAATGTATCTATGTATGATGCCCTATTTATCCAAGTTACTTAAGAATAAATAATGAGAAAAATATATAATTTTGAAGAAATAGAAGAATATCCGGTGCGTTTATTTTGGGTGTTGTTATAGGATAAGATATTTTTTAAATCATAAGGTTATATTAAAATAGTAAGCGTTTTTAGTTTTACAGTTTTAAATGATAGGTAATAATGGACAAGATTCTTTTTATTTGGTATCCAGGATGTGATACTTGCCGTAAAGCGAGACGGTGGTTGCAGGAAAATAAAATAGAAGTTATAGAGCGGCATATAGTAGAACAAAATCCGACAGAGCAAGAGTTGGCAGAATGGATTCCGAAAAGTGGGTTGCCTATACGTAAATTTTTTAATACCAGTGGTTTGTTATATAAGTCGATGGCTTTGAAAGATAAGTTGTCAGGGATGAGTGATAGTGAAATCACGAAATTATTAGCTTCGAATGGAATGTTGATTAAACGTCCATTACTGATTGGGAAAGAAGAAGTCTGGGTAGGTTTTAAACCTGATGAATGGAAGGCTTTGTTGTGAGGGGAATTGTAATATTGAAATAGGATGTATAAACTTGCAAAACGAAAGAAATAAATTGGATTTTAAAACAATTTTTTGTTAAAATATGGATATTCGCTTTTGTTTTGTTATATTTGCAATTTAAATTTGAAATAAGTATGTCGAAACAAAAAAATATGTCTACAAATGCTGTTTTATTAATGCATTGTCCCGACCAACCTGGAATTATTGCAGTAGTAACGGACTTTATAAATGTAAATGGAGGTAATATTCTTTATCTTGATCAGCATGTTGACCGGGAAGAACATGTATTTTTTATGAGAGTGGAATGGGATTTGACACATTTCAGTATACCCAAAGAAAAAATTGAAGATTATTTTAATACTCTTTATGGGCAAAAATACAATATGAGTTTTAATCTCTATTTTAGTGATACGATGCCAAGAATGGCAATTTTTGTTTCGAAAATGTCCCATTGTCTATATGATATGTTGGCTCGGTACACAGCTGGGGAATGGAATGTTGAGATACCACTTATTATTAGTAATCATCCAGATTTAGCTACCGTTGCCGAAAGGTTTAATATAGACTATCATATATTCCCGATAAATAAGGAAAATAAAGTTGAACAAGAAGCTGCTGAATTGACCTTGCTTGAAAAGTATAATATTGATTTTATCGTATTGGCTCGATATATGCAGGTTGTTTCTGCAGATTTTATAGGTCATTATCCCAATCGTATAATCAATATTCATCATTCTTTCCTTCCGGCTTTTGTGGGGGCAAAGCCTTATCATGCAGCTTTTGAACGAGGAGTAAAATTAATTGGAGCTACTAGTCATTATGTAACGACAGATTTGGATGCAGGTCCTATTATAGAACAAGATATTACTCGTATTTCTCATAAAGATACGGTATCTAATCTTGTGCACAAAGGTCAAGATTTGGAAAAAATAGTGTTATCTCGGGCTGTGGAGAAACATATTGAAAGAAAGATATTGGTTTATAAAAATAAAACAGTTGTTTTCAATTAAAGGATAGAGCTATAATGCAGGTCGCCATAATAAAATATAATGCCGGAAATATATATTCGGTCGATTGTGCCTTGAAACGGGTAGGGGTAGATGCTGTAATCACTGATGATGAGGAGGTTTTGAAATCTTCTGATAAAATAATATTTCCGGGGGTGGGCGAGGCTGCTTCTACTATGCATTACTTACGGCAAAAGAGTTTGGATAAACTGATAAAAAGTTTCACTCAACCCGTTTTAGGTATATGTATCGGTATGCAGTTGATGTGCCGTCATTCGGAGGAAGGAGATGTCGATTGTCTGAATATATTTGATGTAGATGTAAAGCGTTTCTGTCCGATGAAAAATGAGAAAATTCCGCATATGGGATGGAACAGTATAGAACGTGTCGATAGCCACATGTTTCCGGTGGACCTTGAAGGCAAATATGTATATTTTGTGCATAGTTATTATGTGCCCGAATGCAAATATACGACAGCCGTGACAGATTATATACAACCTTTTAGTGCAGCGCTACACAAGGATAATTTCTATGCGACCCAATTCCATTTAGAAAAAAGCGGCAAGGTTGGCGAAAGTATATTAACCCATTTCTTGAATTTGTAGGAAGATATGATTGAAATAATACCGGCTATAGATATTATTGATGGTAAATGTGTCCGTTTAGCACAGGGAGATTACTCGCGGAAGACGATTTATAATGAAGATCCTCTGGATGTAGCTAAAGCGTTCGAAGACAATGGAATACGTAGGTTGCACTTGGTCGATTTGGATGGGGCCAAGGCACAGCATATTGTAAATTATAAAACACTTGATCGCATTGCCGGTCATACATCTTTAATTATTGACTTTGGTGGAGGGTTGAAGTCTGATAAAGATTTGGATATAGCTTTTGATTCTGGGGCATCGATGATTACCGGAGGAAGTATTGCAGTCAGAAGCCGTGAAACTTTTGTTTCTTGGATTGAAAAATATGGCCCTGACCGTATTATATTGGGAGCTGATGTGAGAGATAATAAAATTGCAGTTTCCGGTTGGCTTGAGGCCTCAGATTATGAATTGATACCTTTTGTTTCGGGGTATATGGAATCAGGTATAAATAAGGTAATAACTACAGATATCGGTAGAGACGGAATGTTACAAGGGCCGTCTTTGGATTTGTATAGAAAAATGCTTGTCGCTTTGCCTGATATTTGTTTGATAGCAAGCGGTGGCGTAAGTTCGCTACAAGATATTGAGGAGCTTGAAGGTGCAGGTGTCCAGTCGGTGATATTCGGAAAAGCGATTTATGAAGGACATATACGGCTGAAAGACCTGCAACGCTTTTTCTAAATAAATGAATAATTAAAGAATGTTAGCAAAAAGAATAATACCTTGCTTGGATATAAAAGAGGGGAAAACGGTCAAAGGAATAAACTTTGTTAATTTTAGAGATGCGGGAGACCCGGTAGCCTTAGGCAAGGCATATAGTGAGCAGGGAGCCGATGAGTTGGTGTACCTTGATATTACAGCTTCATATGAAGGGCGTAAAACGTTTACAGAACTGGTTCGTAAAGTAGCAGCAAATGTGAATATTCCTTTTACTGTCGGAGGAGGAATAAATGAGATGTCTGATGTTGACCGTTTATTGAATGCTGGTGCAGATAAGGTATCGTTGAACTCGTCAGCATTGAGAAATCCTCGATTGATTACTGAAATTGCAAAAAATTTCGGGGTTCAGGTTTGTGTTGTCGCAATAGATGCTAACTTTGAAAAGGGAAATTGGTGTTGTTATTTGAATGGGGGGCGTGTTTCTACAGGCAGGGACCTATTTCAGTGGGCAAAGGAGGCACAGGAAAGAGGTGCTGGAGAGATATTGTTTACCAGTATGACTCATGATGGAGTGAAAAATGGTTATGCAAATAGTGCCTTAGCCCAGTTGAACGAAATGCTAAATATCCCGGTAATAGCATCGGGAGGAGCCGGTAAAAAGGAGCATTTTCGAGATGCTTTTGAGATAGGGAAGGCTGATGCAGCCCTTGCCGCCAGTGTGTTTCATTTTGGAGAAATATCTATTGGCGAATTGAAAGAATATCTGGAAAAGGAAAATATATGTATCCGAAAGTAAAATGTAAATAAACGATTTTCATATTTTCGGATTTGATTGATGGAGAAAATAAAGATTATAAAAATGAATATAGATTTTGATAAGATGGGAGGTTTGGTCCCTGCAATAATTCAGGATAGTTATACCTCGAAAGTACTGATGTTAGGATTTATGAATGCAGAGGCTTTGCAAAAAACTCAAGAATTGGGCAAAGTCACATTCTTTAGCCGTACAAAGAATCGTTTATGGACAAAGGGGGAGGAGAGTGGAAATTTCCTTTTGGTGGATTCCATAAAAGAAGATTGTGATCGGGATACCCTTTTGATAAAAGTTCGTCCGGTAGGTCCGGTTTGTCATACGGGCAGTGATACCTGTTTTGATGAAAAGAATGTGGAAGACATCATGTTTTTAAAATATTTGCAGGATTTTATCGATCGTCGCAAGCAAGAAATGCCTGAAGGCTCATACACGACATCTTTATTTAATAAAGGTATTAATCGTATGGCTCAAAAAGTGGGGGAAGAAGCTGTAGAGACTGTTATAGAAGCAACGAACGGTACGGACGACCGGTTGATATACGAAGCATCGGATTTGATATATCACTTGATAGTGTTACTTACATCAAAAGGATATAGAATCGAAGATTTGGCACGGGAATTGCAGTCAAGACATAAAGAATAATCTTGAAATGGAAGAAAAATTGCTGGTACAATATAACAAAGTCGAAGTTTGCCGGAAAGAACTTATTGTCCTTAAAGAGGTAGATTTTAAATTATATGCAGGAGAATTTGTATACTTTATTGGACGAGTCGGGACGGGAAAGAGCAGTCTTTTGAAAACAATGTATGCTGACATTCCCATTTTGGAAGGGGAGGCTTCTGTTTTGGGATATAATATGAAGATGCTGAAAAGAAAAGACATTCCTATGTTGCGCCGGCAAATCGGTATTGTTTTTCAAGATTTTCAGTTATTGACCGATCGTTCGGTAAATGAAAACCTTGAGTTTGTATTAAAAGCGACCGGATGGAAAGATAAAGCTGATATTGCAGAGCGGGTAGAGCAGGTTCTCGTACAGGTAGGGATGCAGAAGAAAGCATATAAAATGCCTCATGAGTTATCGGGAGGTGAACAACAGCGAATTGTTATTGCCCGAGCCTTGTTGAACTCACCACAAATAATTTTGGCCGATGAGCCGACAGGGAATCTTGACCCCCAAACCGGACAACAGATTGTTTCATTATTGCATTCTATTTGCCAGACAGGGACGGCCGTGATTATGACGACTCATAATCATCATTTGGTCGATGAGTTTCCGGGCAGAATTTTGAAATGTGAAAACAAAAAACTTGTAGAAGTCAATAATACAAAAGACTAATATCAACTATTTGTAATTCAGTATAAAAACAATACCTTTGCAGGCAATTTGAAAAAACGTAATTTATAACAGGTAAATATAACAACGTAACAATTTAAAAAACGAAAATGAAAGTTTTAAAATTTGGTGGAACTTCTGTAGGATCAGCACAGAGAATCAAGGATGTTGCCAACCTGATTTGCGATGGAGAGCAAAAGATAGTTGTACTCTCGGCTATGTCGGGAACGACTAATACTCTCGTGGAGATATCAGATTATTTGTATAAGAAAAATTCTGATGGTGCAAATGAGACGATTAATGCACTGGAACGGAAATATGCCGGTGTTATAGATGAACTTTATACGACGGAGGAGTATAAACAGAAAGCTGCTGAAATTGTAAAGACTCATTTTGATTATATCCGTTCTTTTACAAAAGACCTGTTTACCATGTTTGAAGAAAAAGTTGTCCTTTCTCAGGGAGAACTTATTTCTACCGCTATGATGAATTTGTATTTATTAGAGAAAGGGATAAAGTCTGTTCTTATTCCGGCTCTTGATTATATGCGTACCGATAAAAATGCCGAGCCGGATCCTAATTATATCAAGACAAAGTTAAATGATTTGTTGGGGGCAAATAAAGGTGCAGATATATATATAACGCAAGGATATATTTGTCGGAACGCTTACGGTGAAGTTGATAATTTGCAGAGAGGAGGAAGCGATTATTCCGCCTCGTTAGTGGGGGCAGCTATAAAAGCAGAAGAGATACAAATCTGGACAGATATTGATGGTATGCATAATAATGACCCACGTTTTGTAGAGCATACTTCTCCTGTGCGTCAATTACATTTTGAGGAAGCAGCAGAGTTAGCTTATTTTGGAGCTAAGATATTGCATCCGACATGTATTTTACCCGCTAAATTAAATAATATTCCTGTACGTTTGTTGAATACAATGGAACCTAATGCTCCGGGAACACTGATTTATAATCAGACTGAGCAGGGAAAAATTAAGGCTGTTGCAGCCAAAGATGGCATCACAGCTATAAAAATAAAGTCGGGTCGAATGCTTTTGGCTTATGGATTCTTGCGTAAAGTATTTGAAATATTTGAGAGCTACCAAACTGCTATCGATATGGTGACAACTTCGGAAGTAGGTGTTTCTGTTACGATAGACAATACAAAGCATTTGACGGAGATATTGGATGACTTGAAAAAATTTGGCACAGTAACAGTTGATGAAGATATGGTAATCATCTGTGTTGTGGGAGATTTGGAATGGAATAATATAGGATTTGAATCGAATGCGATGGAGGCAATGAAAAATGTGCCGGTACGTATGATATCATACGGAGGGAGCAATTACAATATATCTTTCCTGATAAAAGCAGAAGATAAGAAAAAGGCTTTACAAGCTCTAAGTGATTCTCTTTTTAACAATAAATAATACCAAACACGGGCCTATCATAACCCGTGTTTTTTGATTTTAAAAATTAAAACGACAAGCGATGAAAGGAACGTTTCCTATTGAAAAATTTAGTCATTTGAGCACTCCTTTTTATTACTATGATACCCAATTATTACGAGATACTTTATTTGAAATAAACAAAGAGGCGGGGAGGCATAATTTTCATGTGCACTATGCTGTCAAAGCGAATGCAAATAATCGTATATTATCGATTATTAGAGAAAACGGATTGGGGGCTGATTGTGTAAGCGGAGGTGAAATAAAAGCCGCTTTGAAGGCGGGCTTTCCTGCTGATAAGATTGTATTTGCGGGTGTGGGCAAGGCTGATTGGGAGATAAATTTAGGGCTTGATGCCGGAATTTTTTGTTTTAATGTAGAGTCGGTTCCTGAGTTAGATGTAATAAATGAACTGTCGGCAGCTAAAAATATGGTGGCTCCGATTGCTTTGCGTGTCAATCCGAATATCGATGCACATACACACCATTATATAACGACGGGCTTAAATGAAAATAAATTTGGTATAAGCCTTTCTCATCTTGACCAAGTATTGGATCATTTGTCTGAATTGAAAAATATACGTTTGCTTGGGCTTCATTTTCATATTGGCTCACAGATAACGGATATGGATGCTTTTAAAAGTCTGTGTATACGTATCAATGAAATACAGGAACATCTTTATCAGCGAATGTTGATTGTAGATATAATCAATGTTGGAGGTGGTCTTGGAGTTGACTATGAAAACCCAGATCGTAATTCGATACCGGATTTTCATCACTATTTTGAAACGTTTTATAAACATTTAAAGTTACGTCCTAAACAAAAGCTTCATTTTGAATTGGGGCGGGCAGTCGTTTGTCAGAGTGGTTCATTGATAACCAAAGTCCTTTATGTAAAGGAGGGGGTAAATAAAAAATTTGTAATAGTTGATGCCGGAATGACGGATCTGATACGTCCGGCACTTTATCAGGCTTATCATAAAATAGAGAACATAACGTCTGATAAAATTGAGGAAGAATATGATGTTGTAGGGCCGATATGTGAATCATCGGATTGTTTTGGTAAGATAGTTTCCCTTAATCAAACACAGAGGGGGGATATCATTGCATTACGTTCGGCAGGTGCTTATGGGGAAATCATGGCTTCACAATATAATTGTCGTAGTCTTCCTAAAGCTTATTATTCAGATGATTTGTAATTTCTATAAAAATGAATAATTGGAAGTGAAAAATATATTTTGAATATACCTTATAATTTGTGACTCATGCCAGTATGGTATTAATACAGGCATGTATATTTTCAAATTATAAGGTATTTTGTGTACGAAGGATTCATTAATAGGGCCAGTTTCGTTATGACGTTCGGAACAAATATGCGTTTTTTTTTAAATACTATATTTTTAAAATTTTCTTTCGATATTTCAATTTCATAGTTGTTTCTGTAAACAAAAATTTCTACAATAAGAGTGAATTCATAAATATTTTTTTGTTCTTGATATCTCGACTGATAGGAGCTTTCTAATAATAGTATTATTTTTTATATAGCAAGAGTTTAAACTTCTGATTCTAAAGATATAATCTGTTGAAATAAGGTCGAAAATATAGTTTATTTTTAACCGGTTGTTGACTATATAAGTAGTATGGTTGAGTAGAAAATTATGTTAATTATTGGCAAATAAAAGTATAATGTGAAAAAAATATTATTATATTTGCAATGAAATTAAAAATGTAATGATTACAATTTTATAATGAAACAGGAATTCATACACGGATATTTATTAAGTCATAAAATAAAGCCTTCTATGCAACGGATTGCTATTATGGATTATTTGTTTGAGCATAAAGTACATCCGACAGTTGATAAAATATTTAATGATTTATATCCGCAAATTCCGACTCTTTCTAAAACGACGGTATACAATACATTAAAGTTATTTGCGGATCAAGGAGCTGTCCAAGTGCTGACGATCGATGAGAAAAACACTCGTTTTGATGCAGATATTTCTCAGCATGGGCATTTTAAATGTAAGATTTGTGGAGAAATATATGATTTACCAAAAGAGTATTTTAGTATTATACCTACGGGAAAAGTAGGAGAGTTTGAAGTTGATGAAGTTCAAGTTTATTATAAAGGCTATTGTAAAAAGTGTCGTCAATGACGACCTTTATTGAATAATTATATCTTAAAACTTAATTAGGAGGAATTGAATTATGAAAAAGAAATGGATTTGCACAGTATGCGGTTATGTACATGAAGGTGAAGAAGCTCCCGAATTTTGTCCGCAATGTAAACAACCTAGAAGCAAATTTAAAGAAGTTGTGGAGACTGAAGGAGCTCTTCAGTTTGCAGACGAACATAGAATTGGTGTCGCAAAAGGAGTAGATGCTGAGGTATTAGAAGGATTGAAAGCTCATTTTAATGGAGAATGTACAGAAGTTGGTATGTATCTTGCTATGAGTCGCCAAGCTGATCGCGAAGGTTATCCTGAAGTGGCAGAAGCATATAAGCGTATTGCTTGGGAGGAAGCTGAACATGCTGCAAAATTTGCTGAACTTTTAGGTGAAGTAGTATGGGATACCAAAACAAATCTAAAGGCTCGTATGGATGCAGAAGCCGGAGCATGTGAAGATAAAAAAAGAATCGCTACTCGTGCTAAAGAATTGGGATTGGATGCAATACATGATACTGTTCATGAAATGTGTAAAGACGAAGCTCGTCATGGTAAAGCATTCGAAGGTTTGTATAATAGATTCTTTAAGAAATAAATTTTTCTATTTTAACAAGGATTTCTCTATATAGACATAACTTGACAATCGGGAACATTTATCTATAACTTACACAATAGATGTTCCCGATTATTTATTGAGGGAATCAGCTTTGAATTCTATAAGTTTCTTTTGTAAGTCAAGTTTGATTGTGTGGAGTTCCCTTTTTATCGTTCCCAGAGGTAAATTCATTTCTTGAGCTATTTCTTCATATTTATATTTTGACATATAAAGTCCAAATATAACTTTCTGTTTGTCATTATTTATACTGGAAATAACTTTATTTATAAATTTATAATCGTATAAATAATCTGTTCTATCTGGTCCCATGATATTATCCGCAATTTCGTCTAAATCAATGAACGTGTTATTATGAACAGATTCTTTTCTATATTTGTTTATGAATAAATTTTTCATTATGGTAAATGCCCAAGATTTAAAATTTGTATTTTCTATAAACTTTTCGTGGTTTTCTAATGTTTTAAGGATAGTATCTTGAAGAAGGTCTTTTGCATCATCGTCGTTTAATGTTAGAGAATATGCAAATTTTAAAAGCTGGTTATGTAACTTTAATAGATTATCGGCTACGAGTATGAATGACATTGGTACTAAAATTAAAGGGTTTTGTTTTATTTATTAAAAAGAGCCTCCGCCGAAAAAAGTCGTCTCACTTACTTTTAGGCACATAACTATTGCGTGCACAGCGGAGGCTTTATATCCTTCTTCTGCACGCATAGCATGTTTCTAAGTAAATGAGACGATACAAATTTAATGATAAATATCCATTTACAAGAGTGAAGGACAAAAATCTTTTTTATTAAAGAGATTTTTTGTTTTTAATTTGATAGGAATAAAAAATTTTAATGAGCTCCGTTAGGCGCTTGGGGAATACGGAAACAAATTATTAATTTATATCTTTTTGATATATTAAAAAGATATTTTACTTTTTTGCCCATTCTCAGATAATATTACTTTCGATATTAGCTCCAAATTCTTTTGCCTTTTTGAGAATATTTTGGGCTAATTCAGGTTTTATATTTTTAGGTGCGTATCTGAAATATACTTCCGCAACTCTTATATGAGCAGCATCAGGCATTGGGTATGCTCGTTGTTTTGATAATCCGAAATCAGAGCCTGAAAGTTCTTTTCTTTTTTCCGTACTTAATTTGTCTGATATATTTTCTATATTTAGAACAAAGAGAATTTATATAATGATTGATAATCTCGATATTTTTAATGAATTTATGATATTAGAATAATATTTCGAAAAATATAATAATGAATATGGATAATACATTTTTGAGAAAGAAATTTCGTTTCTATATAAAACTTTTGTATTGTACTGGATAATTTGGATGATAAGCATGAAAGTAAAATAATATTTTTGACTGAGATTTTAAGATAATTCAAAATATTTCTATATACCGGAAATTATGTGTTACATAATAAATCAAGGAATTTGTAATTATAAAACTTTTTGCATAAATAGTTGTTATTGATTTTAAAATCAAAATGTTTATTGGTATGAGCCGTCGTATGGAACTTGAAAAGGAGATAGAGATAGCGCAGAATAATATTGAGAAAGCTACACCTGATACTCCTAAGGAAGTGGTAGATGCTTGGAAAAAAGAGTTGGATAGTTTAGCTTTTGAGTTAAATAATCTTTATGATGACGATGAATTGGAAGATTCTTAAAATAGTGTAGTATAAAACTAAAAAATATGATATATTTAAACATTTGAAAATTATATATTTAGTTTTCGTATAGTTAATAAATGAAGAAAAAAAGCTTTGATAAATTTGGCAGTTAAAATTATTGCACTACCTTTGCAACGCATTTGAGAATTGATGCACATATAATAGGAGATTCGCTAGCTCAGCAGGTAGAGCACAACACTTTTAATGTTGGGGTCCTGGGTTCGAGCCCCAGGCGGATCACAGGAATATCTGACAATAAATGTACAACTCCTACAATACCTTAATATTGTAGGAGTTTTTTTGTATAAAGTGCGTGGCCTGTCTACTCTTTAAAATTCAGTGATGTCCAAAATTGTTGATGTGCTGTTCTGATTTGTTCATATAATTTATTAGTTTTGAGATTTATATTCGGTAGGAGTGATTCCTGTAATGCGTTTAAATAATCTGCTAAAATGTTGGGATGAAGGGAAGCCTAAATCTTTAGCTATCTGGTTATAAGATTTGTTTGTTTCTAATAGTGATTTTTTTGCTATATTTATACATTTTATTTGTATATATTCATTCATTCTCATTCCGGTTTCATGTTTTAATAAATCTTCGAGATACGTATCAGACAGAGACAGTTGTGAAGCACAATATTTTGTCATAGACACTCCGAAAGAATTTATTTGTCTGTTGAGAAGAACATTTTCAATGATTTTTTCGATTTTATTTATAATTTTTTTGTTGATTTCACTCCGTGTGGTAAATTGTCGTGTGTAAAATCGTGTACAATAATCCAAAAGTATTTCAATATATTTAGATATAAGCGCTTTACTATAAATGTCTATAGACCAGAGAAGCTCCTTTTCTATATCTTCCATACACCTACAGATATTTTTTTGTTCGCGGAAAGAGAGGTGCAATGCTTCACTTTTTTGGTAATTGAAAAATGTGTAATTGCTGATATTCATTCCCAATGAAGTTCCTGTAATAAATTCGGGATGGAAAGTCAATAACCAGCCTTTTGAATGAAAAATTTCGGCTCTTTCTTTTATTTCTATTGTTTCTCCAGGAGAAAAGAAGAGAATAGTACCGTCAGAAAAATCACACTTTTCCCGTCCATAAATAAAACTTTTGCAAAAACTTTCATTTAATAGTGCTGCATAAAATCCCACCTTTAGACAATCTAATTGTCCCCAATTTTTAGAAGAGAGGTTGATGGTACTTACTAAAGGGTGAAGAGTTTTTTCCCCTAAAATGCAATTACACTGATGTACCGTATTTAGATTTAATGTATCTGTTTTCATTTTATGTTATGTGTAGTCTTTACACAAAAAATCTTGTTACATCTGTAATTTTCTATATTCATTGGGCGTGTAACCTACATTCTTTTTAAATATGCGATTAAAGTGTTGTGAATATTGAAAGCCTAAATCAAAAGCTATCTGACTGATGTTTTTTTCTGTTCCGATTATCATTTCTTTTGCCAAATCAATAATTTTGTTTTGTATATATTCTTGTGCGGTTTTTCCCGTTTCTTTTTTTATTAGGTCTCCAAAATAATTGGGAGATAGAAATACTTTGTCTGCAAAATATTTTACAGAAGGAAGGCCGTCTGTTTGAGGAGCATTACTTTGAAAATAGTCGTCAAGTAAAGCTTCGAATTTTACTAATACATCTTTGTTTTTTTCTGAACGTGTAATAAATTGCCGTTCATAGAAACGCATGCAATAGTCTAGTAAAAGTTCTATATTTCTAGAAATAAGACGTTTACTATGTTTGTCAATTGGATGATAAAGTTCCAGTTTTATTTTTTTTAGGCAATCTAAGAATATTTCTTTTTCTTCTTCTGATAAATGTAATGCTTCGGTTGAGGCATATGAGAAAAATGAGTAATGTTTTATTTCTTGTCCTAAAGATGTGCCCTTAATCAAATCGGGATGAAATAGTAAGCCATGAGCATCGGGCTGTGTTCCTTCGGCCATTTCTGTCTTCACGACCTGTCCGGGAGCGAAACTGGTAACTGTTCCTTCTTGGTAGTCATATATTTGTCTTCCGTAGCGAATATCTCCACATTTTGTATTTTTTAGAAAAATGGCATAAACGCCATAGTTCAAAGTAAAATGTGTCGGAAATTGTGATGCTTCTGACAAATCGACGACACTGACTAACGGATGTAATGTTTCAAGGTGAAACAGTTTGTTGTATTGGTCTACAGTATCCAATTTGATTACTTCACTCATATAGTTCAAATTTTTGGTGTGGTACAAATGTAGAGAATAAAATTATATTATATATATTGTCCTATTGATAATCAGTAAATAAGTTACAAATGTCTGTAATATATACACAGCCATTGTTATTGCTGTATTACTCTATTGAACGAAGAAACTTTACGAAATAGGATGCAAATAAATGTGGATATGTAGACAGAGATGTGAAATTCTGTATTTAAAATAAGGGTTGGCTGATTTGGTAGAAAAATAGAATAAAAATATGTTCTATTTAGAATGAAAATGGAATTATTTCTTAAAGATAGAACATAAAAACGTAAAGATTGACCTTGTAGGTGGTAGATTATTAGTCTTCCTTTGTAATTATTTTTATATTATATAATAAACTTACTTATGAATAAAAAATTTACTTTTATTATTGCAGTGTTGTTGGGAGTAATGAGTGTCACTTATGCTCAGACTATAAAAGGTGATTTTGATGCTCCTTGGGTGAAAGATACAAACGGTAATGGTGCATTGCCAGGCATGTATTTGCGTCCTGGCATTCAGCCACAAGGATGGGAAGCATCGAATGTACATCAGAAAGTTCTTATATCTGTTCAAGAGACGCTTGTTACTCCGGATGATGATTGTTTTGGAAAGAGTGATGGTTTTTCTGTAAAGATGGAAAATAAATCGGTAGGTGCAGTGGGTATTACTTCTCCTGCACCTGGATATATAACTTTAGGTATTCCTTGGGTTTTTGCCGTAGCATCTCTTGACCAATGTGATGGAGGAACAGTTGGGGGTATTGAATTTACAGAACGTCCAGATTCTTTAGTAGGATTTTATAAAAGGACGTTGGCAGAAAGTTCGAAACCGGAAGATGCTCTTATTTTGGCTTATTTATGGAAGGGAACATGTGTATCGACGGTTCCGGTAAATCCGACAGGAGGGTTTTCTTCGAAAGAAACAACAGAGGTAAAAGATCAGGATATATGTATTCTTGGTAAAAAATCTCCTGATAGTGGGAATGCTCAACTTATTGGTAAAGCTGAGTATGTCGTTACTGGAGAATTGAAGGATTGGAGTCGTATTTCAGTTCCGGTCGAATATGAGAATGGAAATATGCAAACTCCGGAAAAGGCGAATATCATCATTTCTGCCTGCAATTATTGGACTCGTAGTAATATTGGTTCTGGAAATGCTCTTTGGGCAGATGATGTAAAGTTTATTTATAATACGAAATTAAAATCAGTAACTTTAGGTGGAGAAATGTTGGAAAATTTTGATGAGGACGTTTTTGAATATTATCTTCCTTATGCTGATAAGGATAAAGATTTAAATGCTTGTCCTTATGGAGCGACAGCTACAGTCAAGGTAGAGGAGACAGGAGATTCTGAAGCTATTGTTAAGACTGTAATTGTGACATGTAACGAGACAGCTGGGAAAAAGCAGTTGACTTATACGTTCACATTTAGAGGAAAAGAGGCAACAATAACTAATCCGACGGAGGAACCAAGTTTTACTTATGGTGATAATATCGATAATCTTGGATTTATATCTAATAGTCCGGCTCCGTTTGTATATTCCTCAGATAACGAATCTGTAATCAAATATGATGAGCAGAGTGGTTCTTTGGTAGCAGTCGGGGTAGGGACAGCTAAAATAACCGCTTCCCAAAGTGGTACGTCGTCATATTCATCAGCCAAATCCGAGCCCTTGGTTGTGACGGTAAATAAGGCAAAATTGTTAGTTTCGGTAAAAGATGCGTGGTGTGAACGAGGAATATCGGTAAGCGATACATACCTTAAAAGTGGAAATTGTGGATATACTATAGTTTACGAAGGATTTAAAAATGGGGAGGATGAAGCTGTATTGTCTGCACCAGTGAAAGTTACCAGTAAGGCTTCGAAAGAGCCGGAAGTTGTCGGAGCTATCCGTTCAGTGTCTCTTTCAGGAGCAGAAGCAACTAATTATGATATTAGTTATGCACCAAATCAGACTCTTATAATAACAAAAACAACATTGTCTGTTTATGTAGAATATGCAGGTAAAAGTCTTAATACAAGATATGATTATAAAGAGATAGTAGCTCCGGTAGGGCTTGATAAATGTCCGTTACGTGTTTCATTTACGGGATTCCAGTATGACGATAATGTAACTTCGGTGTTTGGTGAAAACTTGCCTGTTGCAAATTGGAGTATTACTAAAGATGACCCCATAGGAACAGAGGGTACGGTTTCTCTTTCTATCCCGGAGATGGAGTATGAGAATTATGTGGTGAAAAATTGTATTCCGGATGATGGTAAAGTGATTGTAAAAGCAGCTCCGAAATTGGAAATTGCTGAGACGGAATTGGATGTAGTTTATGGTGAAGAACCTGTAACATTAACCATTGCTACTGATGAAGGAACAAAAGTATCTTATAAGAATAATGATTATGACATTGCTTCTGCACTTTCTGGGAAAGTGACGTTTAAACAAGCTGGAGAGACTTCTATTTTTGCTTATATTTCTCCCAAAGGAGATTTTTCAGGAATAGAGAAAGAAATAAAAGTAAAAATTGCGAAGGCTCCTTTAACGGTTAAAGCAAAAGATGTAAATCTTATAATTGGTAGTGATGTTCCTGAAATATTCGAGCTGGAGTATGATGGATTGGTCAATAATGATGACAAAGAGAAAGCATTTACAGTATTACCAACAGCGATATTGGAAAATGGACTTCCTTCTTCAGTAAAAGTGGGAGATATATTCAATATTATAATAGTTCCTGGAGAGTCTTCCAATTATAATGTCGATTATGTAGATGGTATTTTGACAATTGTCGAAAATACAAGTATTGAAAAATTAAATACGAATCAGGAGATATGCATATATACTACCGAAAGGAATCTTTATATTAAAGGCAATACGGAAAAATTACCTGTAAGTATTTATAATATGCAAGGTTTATTAGTGGCGAAATATGATGGGGATAGAGATGTAATTCCTTTAGAACTTGTTGAAGATGCGGTGTATGTAGTTAAGGTGGGAGCCTATGTAACTCGCATATTAATTAAATAGATGATTTTTTGATGTAATGAAAAGACCCTTCTAATTTGATAGAGGGGTCTTTTTATTATATGACTTTTAGACCAATAATCGAGATAATCAATGTTGTGATAAAAAATAGGCGTCCGAATGTTATAGGTTCATGAAAAAGAAAAATCCCCACCAATACGGTACCTACTGCACCTATTCCGGTCCATACAGGATAGGCGGTGCCTAATGGTAGCGTTTGTATTGCTTTGGCTAAGAGACACATGCTTAATATAACTGATGCAATAAATCCGATTCCCCACAGATAAAATTCTGTCCCTGCAGATTCTTTTGTTTTACCCAGACAAAAAGTGAAACAAACTTCTAATAATCCAGCTATAATCAATATAATCCAATTCATTTATTGTTTCTTTTTATATGTTTGATGTTACAAAGTTAGTTGAGGAATTTGTATATTTACTTTACATTTGATAAGAAATAATTATATAAAAAACAGCGTGGCAATTACTTTGGTATCTTTGTCGCGGATAAATTGGAGATATGGATATATATGAGATTATAAATAAGATATATTTGATGCCTGAAGCTTCTATAAATAAATTAATGACGAGCTTGTCGACTGTAGTTTATCCCAAAGGGTTTCGAATATTAGAAGCGGATAAAATAGAAAGAAACGTATTTTTTATAAAAGAAGGGATTGTAAGAGCTTATGTTCTTGTGGATGGAAAAGAGGTGACTTTTTGGATTGGTCGGGAGGGTGATACCATAGTATCATTAAAAAGTTATGTAAATAATCAATGTGGATATGAGACCGTAGAGTTAATGGAAAATTCTGTTTTGTATGTATTGGAACGTAATGATTTATATGAATTGTTTAAGGAAGATATACATATAGCTAATTGGGGGCGAAAATTTGCTGAGTTAGAATTTTTGCAGACAGAAGAAAGACTTATTTCATTATTGTTCTCAACTGCGACAGAGCGATATATAACTCTATTAAAAAATAATTCAGATTTGCTACAAAGAATACCGTTGGAATGTCTTGCTTCTTATTTGGGAATTACACCTGTGAGTTTAAGCAGAATAAGAGCAAAGATGAGGCAAATCCGATGAAATGAAACTGTAATATATAGATTATGATATAATATATATAATAAAAGTACGGAGGTTAATTTTTTCTGTTAGTACTTCTTTTATCTTATTCTGAACATATATGAGAGAGCGATAAGTATATTCTTATTCGAGGAAGTAGCAAAATAATCTTTTTTACGGTTTTTAAAAAAGTCTCCTAAACCAAAGTAGTATCTACTTTCTAAAAGGAAACTACTTCTCAATATTCTAAATTCTAAGCCTGCACCGGCAGTAATGCCATAATCGACCTTGTTGGCTATTGGCATGGTATATTGTTGGGTTTCACGATTGGATGAAGTAAATGTTGGAGGATTATTTATATCGAAATTGCTTTTGTAGGAGTCAGATATAAAGAATCCTACTTGTGGCCCTAAATTTACAAATCCTCTGAAAAATTTATTTCCAAAAAAGATATGGCTCATAAAAGGAATTTGGATATAATTCATCTTTCTTGAAAATTGATATGGTTCGTTTTCAAAATCTTCTTTCCAACCTTGTTGTGAAAAATTAGCTTCGACAATAAATCCGAAATGTTTTTCTTCGATATATCTGAAGGATAATCCACCCATATAACCGAGTAAAAGCCCTTCTTGTACTTTGGGTTGAAATGTAGTATTTGACAAGTTGGTACCAAATTTTACTCCAACCGAAATTTCAGGTCTGTAGTGTCTTTGTGCAGAAACTGATTGTATATTTAATGTGCATAACAATAAAAATAATCCAATTATATTGTTTTTCATCTCAATTTTTGTTTATTTAATTGCGATACGTTCGATTGTATAATAGGGTGT
>UMEI01040368.1_pt1 | contig 27340 bp, 23 predicted proteins | sample 1964711 | NCBI WGS metagenome assembly UMEI01 (sample SAMEA4836016, study PRJEB28245) | human gut metagenome | biome: gut microbiome; material: fecal sample | place: Denmark | collected 2008 | reverse complement strand
ACAAGCGATTTATTGAAACAGTTGCGGAATTAAGGTTATTCAAAATATACAGCATCTCTGAAAGCCATGCCCACTTTATCCTTGGGCGACAAAAGCATTTGCGACTCCCCAAGCATCCAGTCGATGCCTAACGTTTCATCATTATATACTATGGACGCTTCCGCCTGCGGAGCATATTTATTGTCTACCTTATACATGAACACAGCTTCTTCGCTCAACACCACAAAGCCATGAGCAAAACCACGGGGAATAAAAAACTGCCTTTTATTTTCTTCACTGAGCAATGCGCTGACATGTTTTCCAAAAGTCGGTGACGACCGGCGCAAATCGACAGCAACATCCAGCACCTTTCCTTTCAGAACGCGAACTAACTTTGCCTGACTGTATTCACCCTTCTGATAATGCAGGCCCCGTAATACGCCAAAGGACGATTTCGATTCATTATCCTGCACAAAGTCGACCGGACCGATCTTCGCTTCAAACTCCTCTTTCTTGAAGGCTTCCATAAAGTAGCCCCGTTCATCAGAATAAACATTGGGTTCTATCAGCCACACCCCATCTATTTCTGTCTGTATATAGTTCATCGTTAGTAGTAATAAGTAAAACGATGCAAAAGTAGTGATTTTTTCGAAGTTTTCTGGGATATATTCAATTAATCTCTTAATTTTGCACTATGATTGAATTAGCACAACACATAGAGGCTCTGTTGTTAGAGAATGATTGCGTAATCGTTCCTAACTTTGGCGGATTCGTAGCACACTACGCTCCCGCAACCTATGTAAAAGAAGAAAATCTTTTTTTACCTCCTACCCGTATCATCGGTTTCAATTCTCAGCTTAAACTGAATGACGGCGTGTTGGTACAGTCCTATATGTCTGCGCATGACACCAGTTTTGCCGATGCTACCCGTATGGTGGAGAAAGAGGTGAACGCATTCGTCGAGATTCTTCATGAAGAAGGTAAAGCCGATCTGGAAAACGTAGGTGAAATCCGTTATAACATTTACGGAAACTACGAATTCACTCCTTATGATCATAAGATAACGACTCCTTCATTATATGGACTGGATTCTTTTGAGATGCGTGAGCTCTCTGCGTTGCAGCGAAAAGAAAGAATACTGGTACCTGCCAGTCTGACGAAAGAAAAGAAAACGTATGAAATCAGCATCAGCCGTACCCTTCTTCGTAATGCTGCGGCAATGATTGCCGTTATCGTTATGTTCTTCGCATTCTCTACTCCTGTAGAAAATACGTATGTCGAGAAGAACAATTATGCCCAGCTGCTGCCTGCCGAGCTTTTTGAGCAAATAGAAAAACAATCGGTTGCAGTCACTCCTGTTTCTGTAGAGACAAAGCATAATCAAAAGAATGCGACTGGTCAGACAAAGAAAGTTACCGCAGATAAAGCCAGAACTTCAAGACCTATCGCCGTCAAAGAAGTCAAGGTTGCCAAACAGGAAACAACACCGCCCGCACCGACAGTGACAGCTCCGGCTACACCCGCAGTTCAGCCACAGGCCAATCATCCTTTTCACATTATCGTAGCAGGAGGAATCGGTCTGAAAGATGCTGAAGCAATGGCAGAACAATTAAAGGCAAAAGGATTTGCCGAAGCGAAAGCCTTGAACAGCGATGGCAAAGTACGTGTCAGCATCCGTTCATTCGGAAATCGCGAAGAAGCTACCAAACAACTACTGGAGCTTAGAAAAAACGAAACTTATAAGAATGCCTGGTTACTGGCAAAATAAATCCCCTTTTGAAGCATGAAACGAGTTCTTTGTCCTAAATGTGAGAATTACCTTTTTTTTGATGAAACCAAATACAGCGAAGGTCAATCGCTTGTATTCGAATGCGAACATTGTGGCAAACAATTCAGCATCCGTCTCGGAAAAAGCAAAGTAAAAGCCCTTAGAAAGGAAGAGAACCTGGAAGAAGAAGCGGAGGCTCATAAAGAAGAATTCGGTTATATTACGGTTATTGAAAACGTGTTTGGTTTCAAACAAGTACTTCCGTTGCAAGAAGGCGATAATGTGATAGGCCGTCGTTGCGTGGGTACCGTTATCAATACTCCGATCGAAAGCGGTGACATGAGTATGGACAGACGCCACTGTATCATTAATGTGAAGCGTAACAAACAGGGAAAGCTTGTCTACACATTACGGGACGCCCCTAGCCTCACAGGTACCTTTCTCATGAATGAGATTCTGGGAGATAAAGACCGTGTCCGCATGGAAGACGGAGCAATCGTAACTATCGGAGCTACCACATTCATTCTTCATACAGCTGAAGCTGAATAGAAAGAAAACTGTTTTTCTCCTTGTATCAGAATTATCTTCGATAGCATATATATAAAAATAGCGTCACCATTCACAATGAACAGTGACGCTGTTTTTATATGATAGTACTTAATTAAAGGATACCCTTTACCGTTTCAAGCATACCTTTTTCCTGAATAGAATCCAGATCAGCCTTTACAGCTGCTGCCAGTCCCGGAATCTTATTCAAATCTTCGCCCCAGATAAACTCTGCTGCCAGTACACCTTCGGTAACCTTCTTCGTGCAACCGGTAGCCCAAAGCTCTTTCAGCAAGTTCATGATTTCAGGAGCATCGTTCGGTACAATTTCAGCCCCGTCTGCACGTACACCACCTTTATAATAAGTGATAATAGCAGCCAATCCGAGTACCAGTCCTTTCGGAAGTTCTCCTTTGCGTTCCAGATAAGTCTTCAATCCCGGAAGATCACGAGTTTCATATTTCGGGAATGAGTTAAGCATAATGCTTGTTACCGCATGATCGACGAATGGATTGTTGAAACGTTCCAATACATCCTCTGCAAACTTCTTCAGTTCCTCTTTCGGAAGATTCAATGTTTCCATCAATTCATCAAACATCACTTTATGAATGTACTTGCCGATTACCTCATGCTGGCAAGCATCACGCACAATGTTCACCCCCGACAAGTATGCTACCGGAGAAAGAACTGTGTGAGGGCCATTGAGCAAAGTTACTTTGCGTTCGTGATAAGGAGCTTCCGACGGAACAAACAATACATTCAGCCCTGCTTTATCAGCCGGGAATTCTTTCGCCACTTCCTGCGGAGCTTCGATTACCCACAGGTGGAAGATTTCAGCCTGCACAACAAGGTTATCATCGTACTGTATCTTTTCCTTGATAGCAGCAATATCCTTGCGAGGGAATCCCGGAACGATACGGTCTACCAATGTCGCATATACTCCGCAAGCTTCCTCAAACCAAGTCTTGAATTCATTGCCAAGATTCCACAGGTCGATATACTGATAAATCGTTTCTTTCAGTTTGTGGCCATTCAGGAAGATCAGTTCGCAAGGGAAAATGATCAGACCTTTCGTCTTGTCACCGTTGAATGTCTTAAAACGATGATACAGCAATTGAGTCAGCTTGCCCGGATAAGATGAAGCGGGAGCATCTTCCAGTTTGCAAGTCGGATCAAAGGCGATTCCGGCTTCTGTAGTGTTCGAGATAACAAAGCGCATTTCCGGTTGTTCAGCCAGCTTCATAAACTCGTCATTCTGCGTATAAGGATTCAATGCGCGACTGATTACATCAATCATTGTCAAGCTGTTAACCACTTCTCCTTTATCCAGTCCTTGAAGGTTGACATGATACAAATCATCTTGTGCATTCAGCATATCGACCATACCTTTATCAATTGGTTGAACCACTACCACACTGCTGTTGAAGTCAGTCTTCTGGTTCATGTTATAAATAATCCAATCTACAAATGCACGTAAAAAGTTACCTTCGCCAAATTGGATAATGCGCTCCGGACGTTGTACTTTAGGAGCTGTTTCTTTGTTTAATGCTTTCATGTTAGTTGTAATTTATAAAGTTGATATTATACAAATTCGAAATAAAAATCAATATTTTCCTTTATCATAATGTCGATGGGCATGTACTTTACCGGTTCAACGGATTTCTTGAAAACGACGTGGTCGCAAAGAGCTTTTACGCCACAATATCCCTGCAGTCCCGGACGTTGCCCGATCAGATAATGCACATCACCGGATTTCAGCAATTCCACGTTTGCTTTCAGAAGGTCATATCCTATCAGCCCCTTCATGCTTCGTCCCGCACTACGGAGATATTCGCCCAGCTGATAAACTCTGGAATTGAATACGACACCCAACGTAGCTTTCGGATGCAGCCGGAAAAATTCATCCAATGTCTTTTGATTATTTTCCTGATTAGACTTGTTCAGCACCACTTCATGAATCACCAACTTTTCATACTCTTCGGTGATAAAGCTCATAAATCCTGCCAAACGCCGTTGCATCTGTATTTCTGCCGGACTGTTCTTATTATTGCTCAAGAACAAAACCAGCTCCTGCCCCTCGCCGGCCTGATAGTTGCGCATTAATATTTTGGCGGCAATGTAACCGCTTTTATAAGAGTCCTGTCCGATATAGGTCAGTGCGTTCGCTTCCTCCATATTGAAGTCAATGAATGCATAAGCTATTTTTTTAGCTTGCAGATAGTCTGTCAAAGCCAATGTCTCATTTCTGAAGTTCGGAGCGATCAGTACAGCATCGACATTACTTTCTTCAACCCTGCGACACACTTCCAGATAACTTTCCTTGTCCCCTTGCTGGTAACAAAGATAATCCACGCTCACATTGAAAGGACGCAATTCCTGACGTGCCCGCTCGATGCCTCCCACTACCGAATGCCAGTAGTCGTGCTCTATATAATAAGGTATCAGACAAACGAAAGAATATTTCTTCTTGGCAGCCAGTCCGATAGCAAATACATTAGGCTGGTAGTGAATTTCATCCAATACCTTTTGTACTTTAGCCTTGCTTTGAGGAGATACATCGCCGCGATTGTGCAGCACTCTGTCAACCGTTCCGGCGGAAACACCCGCCATACGGGCAATGTCTTTGATGGTATAGTTCTGGTCCTCCATAGTGCTAAAACTTAAATATTATAAATAATCGCTGCAAATATACGAATTATTTTGTTACTCCAAGTAAATTTTCTACTTTTGTGTTCGATAACGGTTAATAAAACTAAAACGAAGATTTACACCTATTAGCTTTAAAATCAATACTATATAGGTATAAATGCAGAAAGTAATAATTTTATATACTAAAAACACAGTAACAATGAAGAACTTCATGGATGAAAACTTTTTGCTGCAGACAGAAACTGCGCAAAAGTTGTATCACGAGCATGCGGCTAAAATGCCGATTATTGACTACCACTGTCATTTAATCCCCCAAATGGTAGCTGACGACTACAAGTTTAAATCACTGACTGAAATCTGGTTGGGTGGCGACCACTACAAATGGCGTGCAATGCGTACAAATGGCGTAGACGAACGTTATTGTACAGGAAAAGATACCACAGACTGGGAAAAGTTCGAAAAATGGGCTGAAACCGTTCCTTATACCTTCCGCAACCCGTTGTATCATTGGACACACCTGGAATTGAAGACTGCTTTCGGCATCGACAAGATTTTAAGCCCCAAGACTGCACGCGAGATTTACGACGAGTGTAACGAGAAGCTGGCTCAGCCGGAATACTCAGCTCGCGGAATGATGCGTCGTTACCACGTAGAAGTAGTATGTACTACGGACGATCCGATTGATTCTCTGGAATATCATATCCAGACACGCGAAAGCGGTTTTGAAATCAAAATGTTGCCTACCTGGCGCCCGGACAAGGCAATGGCGGTAGAAGTTCCTGCCGACTTCCGCGCTTATGTAGAAAAACTGTCTGCAGTAAGCGGTGTGACAATCTCCAATTTCGACGATATGATTGCAGCTCTCCGCAAACGTCATGACTTCTTCGCCGAACAGGGTTGCCGCCTGTCCGACCACGGTATCGAAGAGTTCTATGCAGAAGACTATACCGACGCAGAAATCAAAGCTATATTTAATAAGGTATACGGCGGAGCTGAATTGACTAAAGAAGAAATCCTGAAATTCAAGTCTGCTATGTTGGTAATCTTCGGCGAAATGGACTGGGAAAAAGGATGGACTCAGCAGTTCCACTACGGTGCTATCCGTAACAACAATACGAAGATGTTCAAATTGCTAGGTCCCGATACAGGCTTCGACTCTATCGGCGAATTTACAACAGCCAAGGCGATGTCTAAATTCCTCGACCGCCTGAACGTTAACGGCAAGTTGACCAAGACAATCCTTTATAACCTGAATCCTTGCGCCAATGAAGTGATTGCCACTATGCTGGGTAACTTCCAGGATGGTTCGATAGCCGGCAAGATTCAGTTCGGTTCCGGATGGTGGTTCCTCGACCAGAAAGATGGTATGGAAAAACAAATGAACGCGTTGTCAGTACTTGGACTTTTGAGCCGTTTCGTAGGTATGCTGACAGACTCCCGTTCATTCCTTTCCTATCCACGCCATGAATACTTCCGCCGTACATTATGTAATTTGGTAGGACGTGATGTAGAGAACGGAGAAATTCCGGTATCTGAAATGGATCGCGTAAATCAGATGATCGAAGACATCAGCTACAACAACGCCAAGAACTTCTTCAAATTCTAAAACAAGAATTACTAAATAGTAATACCGCTGTCGGGGCCCGATGCTCCACAGCGGTATTTTTTTAAAACTAACGCTCCTCTCCCTGCAGTTTCATATACGATTCTATTGTCACTTGTCACCTTTTATAGTTAAAGAGTTAGTAATCAATAAGATTGTGGTGACAATAAGCGGTGATAATAAGGTGATAATAGAATTTATATGAATTCATTTATCACCTTTTATTATCACCTATATCTCCTACTATATTGATTACCAACATTTAAACAGAAACTAACATCTTTTTCTCTTTATCAAAGAGAACTGCATTTTCGACCCGAGAATTGTATTTTCACCCCCTTTTTGCCTTCTATAATTCCTATTAATCCATTATTTCTCCCTTGAGCCAACAACAAAATTTTATTTGCTAAAGCATTAAACGATGCTTCTTTGGCCTCCTAAGAGATTTTAGATGGCATGTATAATAGTTAAAGCCAGTATACCTAATACATCAACAAGCCTTGATTAATACATTTTGCAGGATATATGCTCTCGTTTCACGTACGTGAAGCATTCGGACTACGCACGTGATCCCATCAGTCCACGTACATGAACCGATGGGATCACGTACCTGAAACTTGTTCTTATTGCTTTCAGAAGACATTAACTTAGCATACAAAAGGGATTAATCAACGAAGCATAGACTATTAAACCAGGGAGGTCTGATTAAATCGACAAGCATCTTTCGGACTGCCTCCTTACAAGGAAGTTCATATAAACAAAAAAAAGAAGTAACTAAGTTACTTCTTCATCCTTTGTACACCCTCAGGGATTCGAACCCTGGACCCACTGATTAAGAGTCAGTTGCTCTACCAACTGAGCTAAGAGTGCAACATTTTTTTATATTGCAACTTTGGATTTGTACACCCTCAGGGATTCGAACCCTGGACCCACTGATTAAGAGTCAGTTGCTCTACCAACTGAGCTAAGAGTGCTTATTTCCTCGTTTGCGGTTGCAAAAGTAGGTCTTTTATTTCATTTGACCAAACAATAATGCAGCTTTTTTACTATCTTTTTTTCGTTATTATTCGAACACATAAAGCTCAGAAGGCGTATTTCGCTTTAAAGCAAGTAGTTGCACATCTTTACCTACAATTACACCTTTGTTCTTTAATTTCCATTCTACTGTTTTATATGCCAGCTCCGGATGATTATTGTCTTTGCTCAGATGACACAACCAGATATAACGCAGGTGCTCGGTGATATTTTCTGCCAGGAATTCAGCAGTAGCAGAATTGCTCATGTGTCCGGTCCTGCTCATGATCCGTTCCTTCAGATATTGGGGATAAGGTCCCATTTTAAGCATTTCTTCGTCATAGTTCGCTTCCAGAATCAGATAATTTGCCTTACTGATATAATCTGCTGCCGTCGGAGTGATTTCCCCTAAGTCGGTTAAGAAAGAAAAGACTTTGCCGTCTATTTCTATACAGTATCCTACATTATCCGTCCCGTCATGAGGAACTTCAAAAGATTCGATACGGAAATCTTCGAGCATCATAGGCACTTGCTTTTCAAGATAACGAACCGATGTGCTGAGCTTTTCCGTCATACAATAACTACGATTAATTCCCTCATGAATACGAGCCGTGGTGTAAACAGGTATATTCATCTTTTCCCCCAAATGCCCTACTGCCTTGATGTGATCCGCATGATCGTGCGTTACAAATACGGCACGTATACTTTCCATCAGAATATTGAAATCTTTCAGTGTTTTCTTGATGGTACGGATGCCGATACCGGCATCTATCAGTATTCCATAGGTATCAGTACCCAGATAATAGCAGTTCCCACTGCTGCCACTCGCCAGGCTTATAAATCTTACTTTCATGTTTTATCTTTCTTTATTAAAATGCAAAATGCCGTCAACTTTTACAGCAAAGTGACGGCAAATATACATAAAAAAGAAGATAATTACCGAGAAGATTTCTTCTTTTTGTCGATGGATTCGGTGATTTTTGCGAATAATAGCAAAGCTATGGCGGCAATCAGCCCGATAGCAGCGAAATAATACCAGATATAATGCGCATTCGCACTGGCGGCCTCCCATGCCGCACGAGTTTCAAACAAGGCAGGGTCCGGACAATATTTTGTCAACAGAATACCAGCCAGCCCGAAACCGAATATAGAAGAAAGGAATGAGTGCAGATGACTGAATCCTAAATACATACCTTCCTCTCCCTTAGGAGCCTGCAGAGAGAAATACTCCAGATACCGCGGCGAAATGAAACATTCGGCAAGCGCCTGTACAACAATACCGGCCACCATCATCAGAGTAATATTGCTCATTCCTGAGATAATATCATTTCCCAATATGTTTCCACAAGCCATCAGCAATGCAGAAACAGGAATCAGGAACATCCCCACATTCATCGAAGTAATCGCACTGCGCTTTGCCATCAAACGAGTGATAAAGCTGACACAACATACCACCACAAAAGGGTTAACGTTGGCAATCCAGCCCGGTTTGGCTGTTTCGCCTGCGAGACGGATGACGTACTTAGGCATAGTGGCATAAAGTTGCTGTTGTACCATCCAGAAGCCTGTTACGATTAAAATAAGAATCAATAAACGCCAGTTAGTCATAATCCGCATAAAGCCCTGCCCTATCTCACGCAGACTTTTTCCTTCACCTGCCGTATGAGTCGATTTATATAGCAGGATCACTGCCAGCAAGGCAATTACCGTCATCGCCCCGGAGAAATAGTTAATGTAAATATAAGCTTGTTCGCCGATCACATTTCTCAAAGGGTCGATAATCGTCTTACCCGTAAAAGCACCGACATTGACCATCATATAAAAAATAGAATAACCACGGGCGCGGGTCGCTTCCGTTGTCTCCTTAGCCACAGATGCGGAAATAATAGACTTGATAAAAGAACCTCCTATCATAAGGATAAACAGGATAGGAACGATAATCCACCGGGAAGAGCTGTCCGGCAAACCGTTAAACCGGGTAGTCGCACCGTAACTCACCAACCCTGCCGCTTCGAGCAATGTAGGGAATACGCCCAGCCCCAAATAACCGATAGATAATAAAGAGAAGGCAATAATCATCGACTTCCGGAAACCTATCTTATCTGCATAAGCACCCGAAAATATAGGAAGCAGATATAATCCTCCGGAGAAAAGACCGGAAATCATACTTGCCTCGAAATCATTAAAACCTAAAATACTGGATAAATAAATAGTGAGAACGATAAAAACAGCATAATATGCCATACGTTCAAACAGTTCGACTGTGTTACTCACCCAAAAGGCTCTTGTAAAACCTTTGGCGGCACGCTGAGGGGAATTGTTCATGTAATCTCTGTTTTTTTATTAAAATGTTAATTCAGCGCAAATATACGTTTTTTTGGCTTACAGTCCGTATCTTTGTCCTAAATTACGTATTCTAAATATATCATAATGACTATAGCTGTTGATTTTGACGGAACGATTGTAGAGCATCGTTATCCACGTATTGGTGAAGAAATTCCATTTGCAGTTGAAACGCTGAAATTGTTACAACAAGAAAAGCACCGTTTAATCTTGTGGAGTGTACGCGAGGGAGAGCTTTTGGACGAAGCCATAGAATGGTGCAGAGCCAGAGGACTGGAGTTTTATGCAGCCAATAAAGACTATCCCGAAGAAGAAAGAGATCATCAGGGCTTTTCCCGAAAACTGAAAGCCGATCTGTTTATAGACGATCGGAATGTCGGCGGCATTCCCGACTGGGGAATTATCTATGAAATGATAAAAGAGAAAAAGACGTTTGCCGATATATACAGCCAGCAAAGAGAAGAAAATACCAGTCAGAAGAAAAAAAGAAAATGGTTGCCGTTTTAATCTCCGACGCGAAAGATCAGACTTACATCCATTAATAAAAATGCATAATGCACTCCGGGCACATCGCTTCAGAGTGCATTTTGTATTTTCTGAGGAGATCTGAAACTTACATTACTCCTTTTGACCTTCCCACTTTTCCCTATATTCCCACAGTTGCTCAATGGTAGGATGAAAAGTCGGATTTTCCCAGTTTTTGGAAATCATCGAAATTAAAGACTCCAGATAAAGTTTACCATCAATGATTGAAGTACATGCATTAACCTGATACTTTTCTGTCGGGTAACTCTTCGTTTCAAGCATCTTCTTCGCCCAGCCCAACAGCTCCTGGACCGATTCTTCATCATAAGTATGTTGTGCCATATTTTTATATTTTCCTACAAAGATAAAGATAAAAACGAGAATATGCAGACCCGGACAAGCACTTTTAGTATTTCACCTTATATAATATAGATTTCTTGAGAGTGAAAAGATGCCTTTCATGCTTTCCTGGCATTAATCAAATGCAAAGTTGTCATTCACTTTTATTAGTGTTAATTTCTTTATTCCATATTTTTATTGTATGTTTGTGAGCATATAGCTTCTTGCAGCAATCAAGAAGTTGTATAAATTAATCAATAGCAAACAAATCAGAGCATCATACATAGACAAAAACAAAGGACAAATGAACCCAAGTGAAACAGAACCTACCCAAAATGTAATGTCATCTTCAGCACCAGAAACATTCCCTTTAACAAAAGATCAACTTCTATTTGCAGAAAGTATCTATGCTTGTCTGCCAATGAGTATTGAGATCTATGATACAAATGGTATCTTGCGCAGTATCAATGAACATGCATTGCAGATGTATGGAGTCACTGATAAAACGACTGTGGTTAATATCGTCAATCTTTTTAATAGTCCTTATATGGACGAAACTCTCAAAAATCGCATTCAGAGAGGCGAAGATATTGTTCTGGAATTCGAATACGACTTTGACCGGATAAAAGACAACGCATACTTCTCTACCCAAAATAAGAACACGATCATTTATGAAGCAAAGGTTGTTCCCCTGCGAAGCAAGGAGGGAGAAATCATCGGGCATATATTGCTTTCCAACGATGTGACTGCCATAAAAGAAGCTGAATTTCGTACGGATGAAAGCAAAAAGAATCTGGAAATGGCAATGGAAGCGGCCTCTATGTCATCTTGGGTATATGACGTGTATAAGAAAACATTCAATCCATTACATGGAGATCCTGTAGCTAAAAATAACACGACATTAGATCAGATTCTAAATATACTGCATCCACAAGATCATGAACCTTTAATACAACTTTTATCACAACTGACCAACAAAGAAATTCAGCAAGGAAACATCACCTTACGTTTCTATAATGAAGAAGAAAAGCAATACCGCTATTATGAAAGCATGATGCGGTTATCTTTCGAACATTTTGGGAAATTGCAGATTATAGGAACCCAACTGGATATAACGGAAAGAATGCAAATGGTAAAGAAGACGCAGGAATTAATCGCCAAGCGTGAACTGGCCATGAAAGTCAGCAATATCATTCATTGGGATTTCGATGTACGGACTCAAGAGTTCGAAGCCTATAATGACCCGATCAATGATTATGCCAGTGATAAACTGGTGACCATCCAACGATACATGGATGTTATTCATCCTGAAGACCGTTCTTCATCCTATGACGCCATACAGTCTATGCTATCAGGCAAAGAACTCACCATTAACTTCACTTGCCGTATGCAAACGAAGTATGATGAATCCTGGCAATATTGTAATATCATAGGTGTTCCATTCGAGAAAGACGAATATGGTAACAACGTACGATATACCGGATTCAGACAAAATATCTCCAAACTTCATCAACTGAATGAAGAACTTGAAGAAAGAAACTACAAGATGCAGCTCACTTTCAAAACCGTAGGTATGTCCTACTGGGACTTTGATGCAAAGAGCAAGCAGTTCAGAGCATTTAATGACCCGGTCAATGACTTCCACTCTGAAAATGTAATTACTCTTGAAGAATATCTGCATGCCGTTCATCCGGAAGATATAGATATGGTTCGTGAGAATATTAATTATATGATTAATAGAACAACTAAAGAAGTAAACTTTAAATTCCGTTCCAAAACAAAATGGGATAAAGAATGGCAAACCCTTATTGTTACGGGTATTCCGGTGGAAAGAAATAAGAAAGGCAATGTAATCCGCTACACCGGTATAAAAGTCAATAATACGAAATGGGAGAAAATGGCACAGCAACTAAAGGAGCTGAAAGACAAAGCCGAACTTTCCGACCGGCTGAAATCAGCCTTCCTTGCCAATATGAGTCACGAAATACGTACTCCTCTGAACGCGATTGTAGGCTTCTCCGAACTAATGGTCTATTCTGAAGACCCGGCAGAAAAAGAAGAATACATGAGCATCATCCAATCCAATAATGAATTATTATTGCGGTTGATTAATGATATTCTCGACCTCTCCAAGATAGAATCAGGAATACTTGAACGCAAGAGGGAAACCTTCAACCTGGCCAAAGTTTGCGGCGAATTATATACGATGATTCAACCAAAGATAACCAATCCGGATGTTGAGTTCCAGATGGCCAACTCAGGTCCGGACTGTTGGATTTTCCTGGACAGAAACCGCCTCAAGCAAGTATGGATGAACTATCTTACAAACGCAATCAAATGTACCAAATCCGGACATATAAAAATGGGATACGGCATCGAAAGAGGAGGAATCCGGATTTATGTGGAGGATTCCGGAGTCGGTATCCCGATAGAATTGCAGGAACGAGTGTTTGGACGGTTTCAGAAACTCAATGAATTTGCTCAGGGCACCGGACTCGGACTGGCTATCTCAAGAGCTATCATTGAAGGAGCCGGAGGAGAAGTCGGATTTACTTCCACTCCCGATGTAGGATCAACATTCTGGGCATGGATTCCTTGTGAAATAAGCATTCAGGAAGAAGATAGCCCAACCGTTTCGCAACCATCGAAGCAACAAACTTCGCTGAATGAAATAGACAAGAAAGAATTGAAGATACTGATAGCCGAAGATAATGACAGTAACTATACGTTAGTGCAACATATTCTCAACAATTATAACCTCACCCACGTACAAAACGGAGTGGAAGCGGTAAATAAAGTACGCGAAGAAGAATTCGACCTTATTCTCATGGATATGAAAATGCCCGTTATGGGAGGGTTGGAAGCCACCCGCAAAATTCGGGAGTTCAATCAAAAGATACCTATTATTGCACTTACGGCCAACGCCTTTGACTCCGATAGGGTCAGTGCCCTTGACGCAGGATGCAATGAATTTCTGGCTAAACCGATAAAGAAAAGCCAGTTGCTTGAACTTTTTTCGAAGAAATGGTAAAGTTTATATATAAATATATAACCGCATGGTTTGTCTAAGTTTACCGACAGAAAGAGTGTTTCATTAATTCATAAATTAAATTGTCCGGTGCTTTTTATTGCCCGGATTCAACTTATTATTTATATCTTTACGCGCTATAAACTTAATTAGATAAACTATTAAAAGTAATGATCATGAGAAAAATTATCATTCTGGTATGTTACTGTTTTCTTCTGGCAGCTTGCGGAAACAGTGCGAAAACAAACAATAGTACAAGTGCGGACAGCACAGCAACCGAAGTAGTCGATATACATAATGCCGAGACATCGCTTGACTATGAAGGAACCTACAAAGGCGTCTTCCCCGCCGCCGACTGTCCGGGCATCGAAACAACGCTGACACTAAACCCCGACAAGACGTTTACTCTTCACTCTGTATACATCGACCGGGACAGTTCATTTGATGAAAAGGGAACTTATACACTCGAAGGTAACATATTGACTCTAAAAGAAGAAGGAGGAGAAATATCTTATTATAAAGTAGAAGAAAACAAAGTTCGTCTTTTGAACGATGACAAACAAGAAATAACGGGAGCACTTGCCGAACACTATATATTAAGTAAAGAGTAAGTTAGGAAATCCTGTCATTACAGAAAGATACCGGAAATAAAGTGGCAGATCAGCCATTTTATTTCCGGTATCTTTTTTTGTTTCTATGTTTTATCATTTTCCGAAAACAATTTCAATATTTTTTATGTTTATATAGATATAAAACAAACTTATAAAAAGAACGACTTATGATTTATAATTTTTTATTCCCCACCAAGCCGAATACAACAAAAGTATCTTTGTTCCTATTGGCAGCCCGCATCATTTTCGGAATATTATTAATGAACCACGGTATACAGAAATGGAGTAATTTTCAGGAGCTGTCAACGGCTTTTCCTGATCCGATCGGTCTGGGCAGTTCCATATCTCTCGGATTAGCCATCTTTGGTGAGTTGGTATGTTCGATGGGCTTTATCGTTGGTTTTCTATACCGGTTGGCAATGATTCCGATGATCTTTACGATGGTAGTGGCCTTTTTTGTCATTCACGCTAATGACGTATTTGCAGTAAAAGAATTGGCATTCATCTACTTAGTAGTATTTGTATTAATGTACATTGCCGGACCCGGCAAATTTTCCATAGATTATTTCATTGGAAGCAAGTTGGCGCACAACAAACGTAAATGACATAAAAACAAGAAATAATAACCTTGATTAATTTAAAAATGTTATATTTGCATCTATTAAAAAGAGAATTTATCAATATTTTATTAATCAAAAAGTAAAGTAAACATGAAAAAAAGCAAACTGACATTAGTAGCGGTTGTACTTAGTGGTAGCTTATTATTCAGTTCCTGTGTTGGATCATTTGGCTTATTCAACCGTTTAAGTTCCTGGAATCAAGGAGTCGGAAACAAATTTGTAAATGAGCTTGTATTTTTAGCTTTCAACATTGTTCCGGTTTATGGCGTAGCATACCTTGCTGATGCCTTAGTAATCAACTCTATCGAATTCTGGAGCGGTTCCAACCCGATGGCTAATGTAGGCGACGTGAAGAAAGTAAAAGGAGAGAACGGTAACTATATGGTTAAAACGCTTGAAAATGGCTATTCAATCACGAAGGAAGGCGAAACAGCTTCTATGGATTTGATCTACAACAAAGAAGCTAATACCTGGAATGTAGTTGCAAACGGCGAAAGCTCTGAGTTGCTAAAGATGAATAACGACGGTACTGCTGACCTGTTCTTACCAAACGGCGAAAAAATGAACGTTACATTGGACGCTCAAGGTATGATGGCTGCCCGTCAGGCTACTATGAGCAACCTGATGTTTGCCGCTCGTTAAAAGCATATACCATAAAACAAAAAGGAGATGAAACCGTACAACCAGTTTCATCTCCTTTTTTATTAGCAATGATTGATCAGAAAGGATATCCTACCGCAAAATGGAAAGCAAAATCACGACTGAACTTAGGATGGATAATCGGATAACGATCTTTCCCCTTTTCATAAACAGGATTAAGCGCCTTCATACCTCCGTCAAAACGAAGAATGAAGAAATCCAGATCCAAGCGAAGCCCTAATCCGTACGCTACTGCTATTTGCTTATAGAATTTATCGAATTTAAAGACTCCTCCCGGCTGATTGTCATAATCACGAATGGTCCATATATTACCGGCGTCCACAAAGATGGCTCCCTGAAACTTCCAGAATAATTTGCTTCGATATTCAATACTGGCATCCAGCTTGATATCACCGGACTGATCCAGTAAATTGGTATTTTCATCTCTCACAAAAGAGCCCGGCCCCAAGTCACGTACCGTCCACCCGCGAACACTGTTGGCACCACCGGAAAAGTATTGTTTCTCAAACGGGATAGTCTTCGCATTCCCGTAAGGAACAGCAATGCCCATACCTATATGAAACGCAAACGAGTTACGATGATCTATCCTTATATTCTTAGAAAAGTCAAATTCTCCTTTCACATATTGTGCATATGGAATGCCCAGAATAGCATATTCCCCATCATTATTCTTACGGATATTCGTTGCTTTGGATAAAGCATACATGATATTTCCCGCTGATTCGAAATTAAAACGGATGGAATATGAATTGGAAGCAATTGTATTGTTAATGATGGCACCACCAATACTATTGTAATGATAGCTATATCCCATATTAATAATCAAACGGTCCTGATAATTATACTGAAGAATATGGCTCTGCCCTTTGTTAATAAAATCATCCTTAAACCTCTCCGAAATTCTCGGCAAATAAAGGAAACCGATATTAATCAAATCGATACGATGTTGTATTTTCTGGCGTTGAGTCCACTTATAGCTCCATGAAGCCGATGCCATGGTACGTAGAAATTCGGGACGCATCTGATAATTATACTGTAATCCGAACTCTGTAGTGGCCCTAATCTTCCGTTTATAGTCCGAAGAGAGAAAAGGAAACAGGAAATTAGGAAAGTTGATACTTGTCTCCACCCCGTATTCCGTATAATTATTGTTAGAATAGCCTGCCTGAAGTCCGGAAATCACTTCATAAGCACCACGAAACTTGATCATAAAAGTCTCCGAACCGCGAAAGAGATTCCTGTTTTGAAAAGAGACGGAAGCTGCTGCTCCCAAATCACCGGCTGAATTGGTTCCTTCCAATTCAAAAGCTACCGACTTGTGTTTACTCTTGGTCAACATCACATAGCAGTCAAGCTTCGCCGTATCCCCTACCTGATTTTCAAGAAAACGAATATTGGTATATTTCAAGGCGGACAGACGTCCGAAATTGGAATAAGTCTGCTGCACATCCTGTTCATCGAACAAATCCCCCGGAGCAAAGCGAAGATTATCAGTAAGCATCTTCGGGCGTAAATAGAGTTTATCCTTATAATAAATAGGGTACCCTTTAAAATGAAGAGAATCATTGATATCCATACTATTCAGCGCAGAAGATTGCAGGACATCATAATCCGTAATAAAGTTAATCTTATTTATCCAATATTGTTGGTGTGCTTTCACCGAATCGCTCACATGCGCTCTGTAGGCGTGCAAATGCAAGGTCAAGTCTACCTGATAAGTACCCCGAACCGTATCTGCCGTATAACCGACATAATCCTTATTGAACTTATAATAACCATTCCGAAGCAACTTGTCAGTAATTCGCTGACGCTCGGCATCCAGCACGTTCACATCAAATATCATTCCTTCTTTCAGCAGACTTTTGGCGGAATCCTGCTTCAGAAAATCAGCAATCTTAGGATCACGAATATCATATTTTAATGAATTGACAATATAAGGATCGCCGGCTGTCACCTCATAATACAGCTTGATCTTTTTCTTCTTTATTTTAGTCGAACGCTTCACTGTGGCCGCCATATAGCCCATATTGCGCATTGCCTTTGTAATTTCATCCTGCGAGCGCTGCGCTTCAGTCTCACTATAGATTACAGGAGCATCCCCGATTCTTCTCAGGAACTTATTTCCCCATTTAGTAGAGTCTCGTCCTGAAAGGTTGTAAACATAAAGCTGTGTTTTGATTAAACTGAACCATTTGGCATTAGGGTTCTGTCGCACATACATTCGTAAGGAAGAAGGACGGACATTTTTCTGATCTGTATGAATCTTGACTTCATCCAGCAGATAAGAGCCATCCGGCACATACTTAGTGGCAGTGCACGAAGCGAGCGACAGAATGATAACGGCAAAAGTAAATAAGTAAAGAAATCCTTTCCTCATACAGTATCTCTATAAAAGCGGAAGCAAATATATAGGGACAAAGATAGAGCATATTTTTCGTTCGGGGAAATTATCAAAACAATAATTAATGCGACAAAAGTTCTTTTCACCACGAATTATAGAAATTTGCAAAGTATGCTTTGCTAATACCTATATATTACTGACTATGTATCCTTGCAATTACTTCTATAAATCGTGGCGAATAAGATTCCTAATTTTGTTGATTTCTGAATACAATAGGAACTGTAAACTTCACAGATACAGGCTCCCCTTTTTGCATTCCCGGCTTCCATTTTGGCATCGAATTAATCACTCGAAGAGCTTCTTTATCCAAATCCGGATCAACGCTACGTACTACTTTCGCACCAGAAATACTACCATCTTTGTTAACCACAAACTGTACAATAACGCGACCCTGAATTTTATTTTCTATCGCCTTCGTCGGATACTTGATATTGCGACTCAAAAAACTCAGTAGTTCTTTCTGTCCTCCGGGGAAATCCGGCATCGTTTCCACTACTGAATAAATAGAATCACCTTTCGTCTCCGTGATCGTTATATCAACTTGAGGCTCTGCTGTTTTCTCCGGTTCAGCAGTCAACTCTATGGTATCTGCTTTTTCGGTATCAGACTGGACTTTATCCGCTTTCTTATTAGCACAATTACTGAATAACAGCAATAATGCGGCCACTGGTATAAACATCAGATACTTACCTACCATGATGTTATGAGTTCTTTTTCTGTTTAGCATTTTAATTCGTTTTTTTAAGGGTAATACACTAAAGTTGTTATAGAAGTTTGCTGCAGCCAATGAAGTATGTTTAATTCCCAACAAATGATATTGATACGATTTCTTGTCATAGCCGGACGTCACTACTTGCTTGTCCGCCAGATACTCATGATTCATACGTATTTCACTGCGTATCAACCAGGAGAACGGATTAAACCAACATAATAATATAACCAGTTGAACCAGTATTATATCCAATGAATGCAACTCACGGACATGAGTTTGTTCATGTATCAATATCTCATTAATTTCCTTATCCGAATATTGCATCGGATTTATGAATATCCAGTGAAAGAAGGAACAGGGCTCCTCTACGTCTTCCGACTGATAAACAGGTACACCTTTCAGAGAATAGCGCTGAGAGCAGGCTAAAGAGTGATGTATTTTACTAACTTCTAAAAGATTACGCAGTAACAACATACCTATTCCCAATCCATAAATAATCCATAACCAAGTACCGGCCTGCCAGGTTGTCCCTTCAACTTCAGTTGTAGCAACGGGTACAGCTGTAGTAACCAGCACTTCCGGTAACAGTTTATTGTAAACGGTAGTAATCGTTTCTCCTATTGCATACTCGTCCGTCCAGCCTGAAAAATCAATCAATGGATAAATCAGCGAAGTCACACATATCAGCAGCAACATGATACGTCTCAGCCTGAAAAATGTATCCTTGCTGAAAGAGAGCTTATAGAATGCATATAATACAATCAAAGCTACATTTACTTTAATCAAATAGATTGCAAAAGATTCCATGCCTATCTTGATTTATGATTCTTCATCCTCAATAATATTGATTAAATCCTCGAGTTCTTTCTTGCTGATTTTACGATCGCGGACAAAAAAGGAAACCATTTCTTTGTACGAACCTGTAAAATAGTTACTTACTACTCCATTCATAAAGCTACGCTTATAGTCGCTTTCTTTCACCAGCACATGATACTGAATAGAATTCCCTAACTTGAAAGGAGACAAGAATTTCTTTTTCTCCAGATTACGGACTACAGAGGCAACACTTGTATATGGCGGTTTTGGTTCCGGCATTTCATTCACAATCTCCCGGATAAAACTCGGTCCCATTTTCCAAAAGTAAATCATCACTTCTTCCTCTTGTTGTGTCAATCTTTCCATATCGTCATCTTTTATACTGAATATCAAACTACTAATTTTAAGCAAATCTACTAAAATTAAGTAGATAATCAATTTTTATTCATACAAATATTGTTAATATGAGAAAGAATTATTTTCAAAAAACTTGTTCAACAGCCGATTTATTAAAAATATATTTATAGCTTTGCGGTAAATAAAGAAGTAAAAGAATAATGCTAAGCAAAAATAAAATAAAGTATATCCATTCGCTGGAACTAAAGAAAACACGTAAAGAAGAACAAGTATTCCTAGCCGAAGGGCCTAAATTAACAGGCGATTTACTAGGACATTTCCCTTGCCGTTTTCTGGCTGCGACTTCTTCCTGGCTACAAGCGCATCCCGACATTCAAGCAAATGAAATTGCAGAAGTCTCTCAAGAAGAACTATCACGTGCCAGTCTACTGAAAACGCCACAGCAAGTACTTGCTGTTTTCGAGCAACCGCAATATACGTTAAGTCCGGAGTTCGCACGCCAGTCTCTTTGCCTGGCACTGGATGATATTCAGGACCCGGGGAACCTGGGTACGATTATCCGACTGGCGGACTGGTTCGGTATCGAACATATTATCTGCTCTCAGAATACGGTAGACGTATACAATCCCAAGACCATACAAGCCACTATGGGAGGAATTGCCCGTGTTAAGGTTCATTATACCTCTCTTCCCGAATTTATTCATTCACTTGGTGATACTCCCGTATTCGGAACATTTTTGGATGGAGAAAACATGTACGAACAACCATTATCCACCAACGGACTGATTGTAATGGGGAATGAAGGCAACGGAATAGGAAAAGAAGTGGAAGCACTCATCAATCGAAAACTTTATATCCCCAATTATCCACAAGGAAAGGAAACCTCGGAATCTCTCAACGTGGCTATCGCTACCGCAGTAATCTGTGCCGAGTTCCGGCGACAGGCTGCATGGAAGTAAAATCAAAAGGATAAAATAAATAAGGAAACAGTACTTCTCCCCTCTTTTCAGACGCCGCAAGAGCCTCTTTAAAACATTGGGAAGTTTGATCCGAAACTATAGGAAAATTAAACTGAAACACTGAGATGTTTTTGCTGAACATCTCAGTGTTTTTTATTTCATTCACGGGGAGTAATGCTATCAGCCCGGGCATCCATTCAACAGACTCTATTTCTTCTGTCAACGGAAAAACATCCCGTACATATCCTTCATCAGCAATCTCTACTACTTGTTGTCTGATAAAGCCTACATCAGGCAGAAGCAAATAATGAGCGGCAAAGCGTTTCATAATATTAACGGGAAGGTGACTGACGTCTTTGCTGATTTCTACGCTGATTCAATTGCCGTTCCCTTCTTTGCTCAATCTTCTCCTGCTGGATATGTTGCTCTACTTCAATCTGTTCCGGCTTCTTTTCAGGAGTCACCGTACGACGGCGATTCATTTCTTCCGGTGATATACGTTGATTATCCTTCAGATCATCGACTTTTCGCAAAGAGTCTTTCGAAATCTTGTTATCTTTTTGATCGGATACCTTCTTTAAAGAATCTGTCTTCAAAGCTTCCAGCTGATTAATCGAATCACGTTCGGCTACAGAAAGCGAGTCTGAGCAATGATAACGGGTTAAAGAAAAACGATCAGCCAGTAATGCACCGGCTTTCTCTCCCTGTACTCCCGGGTAATAGATAAAACCTTTTATTTCCTTCATCACACCCAATGTATCTGCATACAAACGTAACTGGTGAACACCCGGATCAGTGATTGTTTCCAGGCGATTTAATGTATCCTTTTCATAAATAACCTGCATGGCCATCGTAACAGCTCTCAAAGAATCGGCAAGCATCGGTTCGAGGAAATGATAACGTACTTCCCAAACTAATGTATCACGATCTTTATAATTAGTATCGGCAGGTAATACAAAGGCATACTGGTCATTCATCATCTCACCCGTCAGACGTATCAGACGTTTCCAGGGCCAGACATCAATACTATCACCCGGTTCCGACATCTTCGGTTTATTGTCACGCAAAGCTATCAGATGATTAATTTCATTCTGCTGGGCTTTCAGGCGTTTGCTCACCTTTTCATAAATTTTCGATAATACCTCCGTGTTGCGTGTGTACCACACCAAAGACGAATCGAATACAGCTTCCGTTGTACCGTATTTTTTGAAAACGGCATCGAGATACAGAGTCTTCTTATAATTCTCATTATAAGGCAGATTATCTCCCATAGACTTTGCCAGATGATAATCATACAGCAAATTCTCCATCTTCGATTCTGAGATTACATCGTCAGGTCTTTTGACTTTACAGCCTGCTATCGCAAGCGCCAACATGCAAACACAACACAGATGAAACCGAAACCTACTCTTCATGATCTACGCTTTCCTTTTTATTTTTATCCAGTGAATGGTAAGATTCATTCAGATACTTGCTATAGAAAAGTAGCAAAGCAATGATACCACAACTGATGGCAGCATCTGCAAAGTTAAAGATCGGACTGAAGAATATAAAATGTTCTCCACCTACGAAAGGCATCCATGTAGGCCAGTTTGTGTCGATAATCGGGAAATAGAACATATCCACTACTTTGCCATAGAACCAGGTAGAATATCCACCGCCTTCGGGCATAAAGCTGGCAATCTGTGAATGAGTACTTTCATTGAAAAAGACGCCATAGAATACACTGTCTATAATATTCCCCAAAGCTCCGGTCAGGATGAGGGCCACACAGACGATATATCCGGTCTTGAAGCCTTTTTTTATAATCTTATAAAGATAGTAGCCTATCAGCCCTACTGCCACAATACGGAAAGTGGTCAGAAACAACTTTCCAAATATTTCCATACCGAAAGCCATACCGTTGTTTTCGGTGAAATAGATATAAAACCAGTCCGTCACACGTATGCTTTCATGCCAATACATGTGAGTCTTAATCCAGATTTTAATGATCTGGTCAATAATCAGTACGGAAAAGATAACAAGCAGGGCAATTCTACCCTTCGTGAATAGTTTCTTCATTTGTTCATCATAAATTAAACATAACGAGCTACAAGTTGCCGTGCGTAAACATTGCGCAGCTACTTGTAGCTCGTCATCCGTAGCTTGTAGCTATCTATTATTTTTTACCACTGTTCTTAGCCTCGATGCTGAGTGTAGCATGAGGAACAGCACGCAAGCGTTCTGCCGGAATCAACTTTCCAGTCTCACGGCAAATGCCATACGTTTTATTCTCAATACGTACCAAAGCTGCCTGCAATCCTTGGATAAACTTCAGCTGGCGCTGTGCCAGGCGAGTCGTTTCTTCCTTTGAAAGCGTATTAGCTCCTTCTTCCAACACTTTATAAGTAGGAGATGTATCGTCGGTATCATTACCATCCAATCCCATCAAGCTCATCTTCAACTGATCGTAATCACGTTGAGCCAACTCCAACTTCTCCATAATAATGGCACGGAATTCCTCGAGTTCCGCATCCGAATATCTAGTCTTTTCTGCCATAACTTTACTAGTTTAAAAGGTTAATCAATATTAGTATTAGTCTTTTATCACATTGACAAACAATGAGAAATCGTCAAAATTAAGTTCTGTGCCGTCTTTCACTTCATCTGCCAAATCAAGGGATGTTCCTAAAACCTGGTTACAAATATAAGTATTATATTCGTTCACCGCATCATCTGTTTGCGTATTTTTGGAGATTGTGATCTTTATTTTGTCCGTAATCTCGAAACCGCTGGACTTACGTATATTTTGAATACGATTCACCAATTCGCGGGCTATACCCTCACGACGCAGTTCTTCGGTAACAGTAACTTCAAGAGCAACAGTCAGTTTACCTTCATTGGCAACCAGCCATCCCGGAATGTCTTCGCTGAAGATTTCGACATCCGCAGCTTCGATCACAGCTTCCGCTCCATCCAGATTCAATGTATACTTTCCGTTCTTTTCGAGTTCAGCTATCGCTTCCTGAGACATTTCCGCTACAGCAGCAGCCACAGCCTTCATCTGTTTGCCGAATTTCGGGCCTAACTTCTTAAAGTCACATTTCACCTTCTTCACCAATACGCCGGCATCACCATCCACAAACTTGATATCTTTTACATTCACCTCGTTCATGATCAATGCTTTCACTGCTTCGATGTGAACTTTCTGTTCTTCATCCACTACAGGAATCATGATACACTGAAGCGGCTGGCGAACTTTGATGTTCACTTTACGACGCAATGCCAATACCATAGAAGTTACGTCCTGTGCCATTTGCATACGGGCTTCCAGTTCCTTGTCTATCATTTCTTCCTGATACTTCGGGAATTCAGCCAAATGAATAGAAACCACATTATCACGTCCTGTAGCAGTGATCAAATCCGTATACAGACGATCGGAATAGAACGGAGAAATAGGCGCCATCAACTTCGCAACTGTTTCAAGGCAAGTATACAATGTCTGATAAGCAGACAGTTTATCCTGAGTAAATTCACCGCCCCAGAAACGTTTACGGTTCAGACGAACATACCAGTTAGACAGATTGTCATTGACAAAGTCAGAGATCAAACGTCCTGCCTTAGTCGGTTCATATTCATTATAGCAAGTATCTACTTCCTTGATTAAGGTGTTCAATACTGACAAAATCCAACGGTCAATTTCCGGACGTTCTGCCATCGGAACATCTGCTTCTTTATATTCGAATCCGTCTACATTGGCATACAGCGCAAAGAACGAATATGTATTATATAAGGTACCGAAGAACTTACGGCGAACTTCTTCTATTCCTTCAACGTCGAATTTCAAATTATCCCATGGAGATGAGTTAGTAATCATGTACCAACGCAACGGATCAGAACCATACTTCTCAATCGTAGTAAACGGATCGACAGCATTGTTAAGACGCTTGGACATCTTATTACCGTTCTTGTCAAGTACCAGTCCATTAGAGATCACGGCTTTATACGACACACTATCAAATACCATAGTAGCGATAGCATGCAGTGTAAAGAACCATCCGCGTGTCTGATCCACACCTTCCGCGATAAAGTCAGCCGGATATACTTCACGGTTATCCAGAATGTCTTTATTCTCGAATGGATAATGAATCTGTGCATAAGGCATAGCACCGGAATCAAACCAGACATCAATCAGGTCAGATTCACGCTTCATCGGCTGGCCGTCTTCCGATACCAGAATGACATCGTCTACATACGGACGATGAAGGTCTATCTTATCATAATTTTCTTCGGTATATTCACCCGGTACAAAACCTTTATCCTTGTACGGATTGGATTTCATAAATCCGGCAGCTACCGATTTTTCGATTTCATTATAAAGTTCTTCTACAGATTCGATACATATTTCGCTCGTTCCATCTTCTGTACGCCAGATAGGCAGTGGAGTACCCCAATAACGGGAACGGCTTAAGTTCCAGTCATTCAGATTTTCCAGCCATTTGCCAAAACGACCCGTTCCGGTAGACTCCGGTTTCCAGTTGATCGTCTTGTTCAGCTCCATCATACGTTCCTTGCAGGCTGTAGAGCGGATAAACCAGCTATCCAACGGATAATAAAGCACCGGCTTGTCTGTACGCCAGCAATGAGGGTAGTTGTGTACATGCTTTTCGATTTTGAAAGCCTGATTGTTTGCTTTCATCATCATACAAAGAGCGACGTCCAAAGATTCGGCAGTCTGTGCTGCTTTCTCATCATATTTGCCGTCTACCATAAACTGCGGATCATAGGCATTCTTTACCCATGCCCCCTGATATTCTTTGTATTTGTCTACATCCACACATTCTTTCACGAAGTTTTCATCCAGTTCATCCAGTATATAGAACTTACCGGTAAGGTCTACCATCGGACGGGTTTCACCCTTCTTGTTAATCATGAAAAGTGATGGTATACCTGCCGCACGAGCCACGTTCGCATCATCCGCACCAAACGTCGGTGCAATATGAACGATACCTGTACCGTCTTCTGTCGTTACATAATCACCCGGGATAACACGGAAGCCTTTATCACTTACTTTCCAGCTACCGTCTTCCGATACTTCAACCGGTTTCACCCAGGGAATCAGTTGCTCATATTCCATACCAATAAGGTCAGCACCTTTGTATTCGGCGATTACTTTGAATGGTACGAGCTTATCTCCTGCCTTATAATCTTCCAGTTTCAGATCAGCAGCTTTCGGATTGAAATGAGTATTTAATAAAGCCTTAGCCAGAACAACTGTAATAGGTTCTCCTGTATAAGCATTATATGTCTGAACTGCAACATAATCAATCTTTGGTCCTACACAAAGTGCTGTGTTTGAAGGCAATGTCCAGGGAGTTGTTGTCCAAGCAAGGAAGTAAGGAGTTCCCCACTCCGCCATTTCCGGTTTCGGATTCTTCATCTTAAACTGGGCAACAGCTGTCGTATCCTTTACGTCACGATAACAGCCCGGCTGGTTCAGTTCATGAGAACTCAGTCCTGTTCCGGCAGCCGGAGAATATGGCTGGATTGTGTATCCTTTATACAGCAAACCTTTCTTATGCAGTTGCTTCAGCAGCCACCACAATGTTTCAATATAACGATTGTCATACGTGATATAAGGATGCTTCATATCCACCCAATATCCCATCTGATGAGTCAGGTCTTCCCATTCCTTGGTATATTTCATCACGTCCTTACGGCAAGCAGCGTTATAATCTGCTACAGAGATTTTCTTACCAATATCCTCTTTTGTGATACCTAATGCTTTTTCTACACTTAGTTCCACAGGCAGTCCGTGGGTATCCCATCCGGCTTTACGCTTTACCTGGTAACCTTTCATTGTTTTGTAACGACAGAAAATGTCCTTAATGGTACGAGCCATTACATGGTGAATGCCCGGCATACCATTAGCCGAGGGAGGTCCTTCGAAAAACACGAAAGAAGGGCAGCCATCACGTTCTGTCATACTCTTGGCGAAAACCTGGTTTTCGTCCCACTTCTTCAACACATCTTTGTTCACCTGTGAAAGGTCAAACTGCGAATATTCAGTAAATCTCTTACCCATAGCTATATCTACGATTTTACTATTTACAATTTACAATTTGAGGGGTATCCCCATTTTTAAGGGTGCAAATTTACAAAAACATTTGTTTAGTTGAGCAAAAAGCAAGGACTTTTAATTGGAATCATGTGAAGTTATCGTTTATAAATGGATGTTGCATTAAACAAAACCGATATCTCCTTGTTTTAGTGGGAAAATAAAAAGCACTTAAGTTATGAATTACGGTATTAGTATTTTATTCAGAGCAATCCCTTTGGCGATGGCGGTCTTTTGCTTCGGATACGGAGCATTCATTTACGGTTATGGTGATGCGGGAAACCGTCTGGTGGCAGGTCCTGTTGTATTTTCA
>UMEI01002501.1_pt1 | contig 27586 bp, 28 predicted proteins | sample 1964711 | NCBI WGS metagenome assembly UMEI01 (sample SAMEA4836016, study PRJEB28245) | human gut metagenome | biome: gut microbiome; material: fecal sample | place: Denmark | collected 2008 | reverse complement strand
AAATATTGGAAATATTTAGATGTGAAACGTACAAGAATGTATCAAGAATTATAGGAATAACATTGTTTATTCCTTTTTTTGTTTGTATAATAGAATTATTGGAGGTTATAGGATGAAATATGGAAATGAGATAAAAAATATATGTCATCTTGCATGGCCTGCTATTATTCAAGAAGCAATGAATACGGTAGTGACTTATGTAGATACAGCGATGGTTGGTTCTATGGGAGCAACAGCTTCTGCAGCAGTTGGTTTAACATCTACTGTTACTTGGTTGTTAGGAAGTATTTCGGTTGCCTTTGGAGTGGGTGTCTTAGCCGTATGTGCTCAATCAGATGGCGCTAAAGATTATAAAAAAGTACAGATTGCGGGTCAACAAGCCTTATTTATTTCTTTTATTATAGGATTGATAACAACTATTATTAGTATCATAATTGCTCCATTTTTACCTGGTTGGCTCAATGGTGCCAAAGAAATAAGGCATGATGCTTTTTTATATTTTTTAATTGTATCAGCACCATTTATATTTAGAACATTTATTATTATTCTCTCTTCAACTTTAAGAGCTGTTAAAGATATGAAAACACCAATGATGATCAATGTTTATATGAATATAATCAATATCATTTTAAATTTCTTTTTAATTTATCCGACAAGAAAGATATTTGGTATAACTGTTTATGGAGCTGGTTTATCTGTAGCCGGAGCAGCGATAGCTTCAGCTATTTCTTATATTGTTGGAGGAATTTTGATGTTTAGACATTATTATCAAAATAAAATCTTTGATTTTAAACATACAGGATTTCATTTTCATAAACCAGTATGTTTAGAATGTTTAAAAATTTCTATTCCTGTTGTTATGGAAAGAAGTGTTATTTGTTTAGGACATGTTACTTTTGCTTCGTTGATTGCTAAATTAGGAGTTGTTTCTTTGGCAACACATTCGATAGCAATTCAAGCAGAACAAGCGTTTTATGCACCGGGGTATGGTTTCCAATCAGCAGCAAGTACACTTGTAGGAAATGCTGTTGGTGAAAAAGATGAATCTAAAGTTAAAAGAATGACGTATCTTACATGTGCAATTACTTTAAGTATCATGGCTATTGCTGGTGTTTTATTATTCATAAATGCTCAAAATATTATGTCGATTTTTACTCCTGATCAAAAAGTTATCGCTTTAGGAACTAGGGTATTAAGGATTGTTTCTATTAGTGAACCAATCTATGGTATCTTGATTATTCTAGAAGGAACTTTTAATGGAATGGGGGATACCAAAGCACCATTTGTATTTTCTTTGATTACGATGTGGGGAATAAGGATTTTTGGTTCAATGCTCATGATCAATGTCTTTTCATTTGGACTTGAAAGTGTTTGGATCATGATGGTTTTAGATAATATTTCTAGATGTTTATTATTATCAACACGTTTTTTGAAAGGAAAATGGAAATATCGGGTTTATCAATAGGAGGAAAGAAAATGAAATATAAAAAATTTGAAAATACAATTATCGCAAGAATTGATAAGGGTGAAGATATTGTTGAACAAGTTAAAAATATTGCTTTAAAAGAAAATATCAAACTTGCAAGTATTCAAGCTTTAGGTGCAATTAATGATTTTACAGTCGGTGTTTTTAAAACAAAGGAAAAGAAATATTATGCTAATGAATTTAAAGGTGATTATGAAATTGTATCTCTTACGGGAACTATTAATACAATGAATGGTGAATATTATAGTCATATGCATCTATCTGCTGGAAATGATCAAGGAGAAGTTTTTGGTGGTCATTTAAATAAAGCAATTGTTTCAGCAACATGTGAAATGGTTATTCAAGTCATCAATGGACAAGTAGATCGTTACTTTGATGAAGAAATTGGTTTAAATTTATTAAAATTATAAAGGAGCTATCTATGGAATATTTAACATTACCACAAACGGATTTAAAGGTATCAAAGATTGCTTTAGGATGTATGAGAATTGCTGATAAAAGCATTGAAGAAGTGGAAGAACTTGTCAAAACTGCTCTAGAATCAGGAATTAATTTTTTTGATCATGCAGATATTTATGGTGGAGGAAAATCAGAAGAATTATTTGGTGAAGTATTAAAAAGACATCCTGAATATAGAAAACAGATGATTATTCAAACAAAGTGTGGTATTGTTCCTGGAAAAAGATATGATTTTTCTAAGGAACATATCTTAAAATGTGTCAATGAATCATTAGAAAGATTACATACAGATTATGTAGATATTCTTTTGCTTCATAGACCAGATGCTTTATGTGATCCTCAAGAAGTTGCTGAAACTTTTAATGAATTATATGAAGCTGGAAAAGTTCATTATTTTGGTGTTTCTAATCACACACCTTTACAAATAGAATTATTAAAGAAATATTTAAAATATCCAATTATTATTAATCAATTACAATTATCAATCGTTCATTCAGTAATGATTGATTCAGGATTAAATATGAATATGAAAGAAGCATTTGCGCAAGATAAAGATGGTGGTGTTTTAGATTATTGTCGTTTAAATGATATTACGATCCAACCATGGAGTTCAATCCAAGCTTCTTGGGCGGAAGGAACTTTTATTGATCATCCAAATTATCAAAAATTAAATGATGTTATGCAACAATTAGCTCATAAATATCAAGTAACTAAACCAGCAATAGCGATTGCTTGGTTACTTCGTCATCCTGCACATATGCAACCAATCGTAGGGACAACATCCTCTCAACATTTAAAAGAAACAATTAAAGCATGTGATTTTACGCTTACAAGACAAGAATGGTATGATCTCTATCTTGCAAGTGAAAAACCACTACCATAGAAAGTTGCTTAGGCAACTTTTTATATACTTTATAATAAAAATAATATTTATTGAATAAATATAATATATTGATATAATAAAGATGGGTGATGTTTATGAAATATAAAAGAATATCTACAAAAGATTATTTAGTAAATGAAGATCAATTTATTGATTTATTAGAAAATAAAGCTTTAGAAGGATGGTATTTAAAAAATATAAGTCTAAATTTTTTAACATTTGAAAAAAGAACACCACAAAGAAAGCATTATAAAATATATTATAAACAAATAAATAAAGATATAAAAGAAGCAGGATGCCGTATTATTGTTAATTATTTCGGGTTACAAGTAGTAGAAGTTGAAGATCTTTTTGCTCAACCTTTAAAACAAGATGTAGGTGATAAAAAAGAAATCTTATCAACGATCTATAATTTTACAACTCATTATTTTTTAATGATCATGGCCATTGTTTTATTAATTGCTTATCAACCTTTTAAAATACATGGGTTGCCAAGTTTACCTTATTTGACTTTTTATTTTGGTACTTATTTATTTTATACTGCTGTAAGTCTTATAAGCTTCTCTTTGTTCTTTTTTGGCTTATGTAATCTATCACATTTAAAAAAAGTAATGAAAAATAAGCCCTTTTATTTAGAAAATATTTTTAATACTTTATCTAAAATAAATCTTTATGTTGGGATTATTTTGATTTTATTAGATTTATTAAAACAAAATGGTTTCAAATCATTTCTGATTTTACTTATTTCTTGGTTAATTGGTTATCTTGGACATCTTTATAAAGAAAAACATCAAAAATCTAATGCGATTGTTTATCTTTGTGTTATTGCTACAATTGCTTTAAGTTTGTATGACCATCCAGCAGATGGCGATCCTTATAACGCTATTGAACCTGTCCAAAGCTTACAACAACCTTATAGCTATGAAGATGGTGGAATGTTATATCAAGGATATTCTATTGAAGGGGATCATGGAATGATGGAAGGCTATTATAAAGGATATACGGCGGCTATTTCAAAAGGTATTTTTGAATATCAAGTAGAAAATATTTTTAAAAATAAAATAGCTTATAAAAAAATTATTCAGCAATATCCTCTGATAACTCAAAAAGATAGTGATTTATGTTTTAAATATAAACAAAAATATGTTGTATTAAAGGGTCAAGAAGTTTTTTATATCAATAACAAAGAAGGATTACCACTTTCTAAATATATTAAATATTATCAACGATTAAAGATCTAAGAATTTCTTAGATCTTTTTTGTATTAAAATAATAAAAATAATATTGATATACAAATAATATAATAATATAATAAAAGTAAGGAAAAGATAAATTACATCTCTAGGCAAATAAAGTATTTATTAGAATACATGTAGAAAGGAATGTGAGATTTATATGAAGATAATAGATAAAGTATGGGTCTTTGATTATTTAATGGAAATTTTTATGATCATGACCATGGTTTGTGGTCAAAGCTTACTTACAAATTCTTTAAATTCTTTAGGATATATTAGTATTCATATTAGTTTTATTATTTATTGTTTATTTTATTTTTTACCTATTTTATATTTTATTGCCTTATGGAATAGTGATGCCATAGATTATCGAAAAAATATAATTTTACTTATTATCTTATTTATCTTTAATAAATTATTTCATGGAAATCAAGTTCAACTTTCTTTTCCATTACCTGCTATAGATTTTTATGTAGTTATTTGTTTAATTATAACGATAGTATTTTATATAAGGAGAAAAAATGATGAAAGTAAAACTCATTTTAAGTCTTGATCAACTAGAAAAAGCATATAAGGAATATAAAAAAGCCTTTCGTTTTTCTGGATTATTCTTTGGTATTCATTAAGAAATAATGGAAGATAAAGATTTTGAAAAATATTTATATTTTTCAAGTGATAAAGTTGAATGTTATGATATAGAAAAACATAAGCTTTTTGAAATAGACTATGATGATTTTTATGAAGTTGATCTATCTTTAAAACAAAAGGTAGTTTGTATGTTAGTAACAACAAGAAATCAACAATATTCTTTTGAATGTAAACAAGATGCACGTTTTTTACAAATAATTGATCTTTTTGAACAAAAGAAAATAAGATACATAGATAGAAGTCATTTTATTTCAATCAAGCGATAATCATTGAAAGAAGGGAAATTTACCCTTCTTTTTCATTTAATGAATAAATCTTAATAGAATGAAAACAGGAGGGATAAAATGATTTATTCGCTTATTGTACTAACAGCAGGCTTTTTTGTTTTAGTGAAAGGAGCGGATTGGTTTGTAGATGGAGCATCTTCACTGGCAAGTATTTTTCATGTTTCTCAATTAGTTATTGGATTGACGATTTGTGCGATGGGAACCAGTTTGCCAGAGGCAGCTGTTTCATTAGTAGCAGGGTTAAAAGGAAATTCAGGAATTACCATTGGGAATGTTGTTGGAAGTAATATTTTAAATATTTTGATTGTTTTAGGAATGAGCGCTTTGATTACAAAAATAAAGATTGAAAAATCAACATTGTTCATTGAAATTCCTTATATGTTGCTTTCAAGTCTTGTTTTACTTGTTATGGGAAAAAGTCAACAAGTTGTATCGTTTCAAGAAGGACTTATTTTAATAGGTATGTTTATCATTTATTTACTTTATTTGTTTTGGCTGTCACAAAAAGAAAGTGAGGAGGAAGTCTCTCCACAATACTCTTTTATAGGATGTGTGTTGTTGATTGGTTTAGGCATCTTTTTTGTTATGATTGGTAGTCAACTGGTTGTTAAAGCAGCCACTCAAATAGCTTATTGGTTACATTTTTCTCAAAGATTCATCGGTTTAACGATTGTTGCTTTTGGAACATCGTTGCCTGAATTAGTAACCTCTTTACAGGCAGCTAGAAAAGATCATGCGGGTATTGCGATTGGAAATATTGTCGGAAGTAATATTTTTAATATTTTATTTATTGTTGGAGGTGTTTCTTTAATTTATCCAGTACCTTTTGAAAGTAAATTTATTGTAGATATGTTTGTAGCTATAGGAAGTGGTTGTTTATTATGGCTTTTAACGATTTATCGACATGAATTAAATAGAATAGGTGGTCTTTTGATGTTACTTTCCTATGTAGTGTATTTAATCTATTTGTGTTAAACGGAAAGAAGAAACATAGAATGATATAGGTGATATAATGAAATTATTGATTAGTTTTTTGATGATTTTTCAAATGATTTGTACCAATGTCGAGTTTTATGGAAAGAGTTATATTGTATATGATAGTTTAAATCAATATGTTGTAGAAGGCAGAAATATAGATTATTTACAAAGTGTTGCTTCAATTTCTAAAATTATGACTGCCATCGTTGTTATTGAAAATAGTCGCTTAAATAAAAAGATTACAGTTGATGAAACGATTAATAAAGCTTATGGGAGTTGTGTCTATATACATATAAAAGATCGAATTACGATTCAAGATCTTTTATATGGTTTAATGCTTCGAAGTGGGAATGACTGTGCTTTAATGCTGGCTAAAAGTGTTGGTGGAAGTGTTGAACGTTTTGTGGAAATGATGAATGAAAAAGCTAGAGATATAGGGATGAAACAGACACATTTTTCGAATCCTTCAGGTTTAGATGAAGAAGATGAAGGAAATTTATCAACAGTTAAAGAAATGGCGATACTTTATCGTTATTGTTGCCAAAATCCTCTTTTTAATCAAATTGTTAAAACAAAAGAGTATAAAAGACTAGATGGAAAAGGTTATTGGCATAATAAAAATCGTCTTTTAAAAGAATACCCTTATTGTGTTGGTGGTAAAACAGGTTATACCAAAAAAGCCAAAAGAACATTGATTACACGAGCTATAAAAAAACAAGTTGATTTAATTATTGTTACTTTTAATTGTGGAAATGATTTTGAGTTTCATCAAAAAAAGTATGAGGAATGTTTTAAAAATTATGAAAAACTTGTATTGTTTGATAAAGGGGTTAGAAATATTAAAGGAAACTGGTACTTGTTTGAAAATGATTTGTTGATGTCAAAAGAAAAGGATGAAAGTGTAAGTTATTTGATTCATAATGAAGAAATGTTTATTTATAGAAATCAAACGTATATTAAAAAAATTAAATTAAAGAGATATCGGTTTAGAAATTTTTATTTAATGATCTTAAAGGATCTAGTTTATGAATAAGATCTTTCATTATGGGATTATTCTTTTTATTATTGTTGGTTTGATTTTTAATAAACAAGAAGCCATGTTAAAAGCTCTTTTACAAACACCTTTTGATGTCTTTGAACTTTGTAAAACACTTATTTTAAGTATTTGTTTATGGAATGGTTTATTAAAAATCATTCAGGCTTCAAATATGGTGAATCATTTAAATTTTCTATTTAAACCACTATTACGTTGGATCTATGGACGATGTATTCAAGATGAACAAATCTATCAAGCACTATCTTCAAATTTGATTGCTAATCTATTAGGACTTGGAACACTTGCTACAATGAGTGGTTTACAAGCAATTTCTAAATTAAAAGAAAAGAATTATCCCCTTCAAATAAAAATACTAGTAGTAATCAATACGGCAGGTTTTTCTATTTTACCAACTACCATGATGACAATTAGACAAAATTATCATAGTCAAAATATTTTAGCTTTTTATCCTTATAGTTTATTTATTGGTTTTTCAATTACAATTATAGGAATTGTTATTATTAAGGTGATTGAACATGTCTAATTTAATTCTACTTATTATTTTATGGAGTTTTTTAGAATGTGCTTATAAAAAAATACCTATTTATGAAGAATTTATTACAGGAGTCAAAGAAGGAATGCATTATTTAATGATTCTTTTTCCTTCTTTAATGCTTCTTACTTTATGGGTCAATCTTTTTTTAAGTAGTGGTTTTATCTCTTTAATAGGTACTTTCTTTATTCGATTTTTTTCAATTCCCCTTGATTTATTATTAATGGCTTTTACAAGACCAATAAGTAGTCAAACTTCTCTTATTATTTTAAAAAGAATTTATGATCATTATGGAATAGATCATCTTTATAGTTTAATGGGATCAATTTTACAAACTGGAAGTGATACAACTTTATATGTTGTTTCTTTATATTATGGAAGTATTCATTTAAAGAAGTATAGCTATACATTATGGTTAGGCTTTTTCTTAGATTTTCTTTCATTTGTTTTTATGCTTTGTTTTTATTATTTAGGAATGATTTCGTAAGTTTTTAATATATTGGAATAAAAGGAGTTATGATAATGGAAACGAAACAAATTCTTAAAGATATTGGTAAAAGATGTCAAGGTGATATTTATTTAGGAATTGTTGGACCTGTAAGAAGTGGAAAATCGACTTTTATTAAAAGATTTATGGAAATGGCGGTTATTCCTTATATTGAAGATCCTGATGTAAAGATAAGAACGATCGATGAACTTCCACAATCAGGAAAAGGCAAAATGATTATGACTGTAGAACCTAAGTTTATACCGAATCAAGCCGTTAAGATAGATTTACAAGATGATTTTAAAATCAATGTACGTTTAGTTGATTGTGTAGGATATGTGATTGAAGGGGCAAGTGGTTATCAAGATGACAGTGGGATACGTCTTGTTAAAACACCATGGTATAATGAAAGTATACCTTTTGATCAAGCAGCTAAAATTGGAACAAAAAAGGTTATTCAAGATCATTCAACGATTGGAATCGTTGTTACTAGTGATGGTAGTTTTCTAGATATTGATGAACAAAGTTATCACAGTGCAACAAAAGAAATCATTCAAGAGTTGCAAGATATAGGGAAACCATTTATTGTGATTGTCAATAGTAAAGATCCTTCAAGTTCAAAGTGTCAAAATGTTGTTGAAAGTTATCAAAAAGAATACGATGTACCAATCATTGCTATTGATACAACCAACATGTTAGAAACTCAAATCGTGCATCTTTTACAAGAAGCACTTAATGAATTTGGAATTCATGAAGTGAAAATTGAAGTTCCACGTTATATTGCAATGTTAAATCAAAAACATTGGTTAAAACAAACATTAGATGAAGCACTAAAAAATTCATTAGTAGAAATCAAAAAAATAAAAGATGTCAAACATCTTACAGAAGGTATTGAATCGTATGACTTTGTTAAAAGAGCTTATTTAAAAAGTGTCGATACATCTCATTCTTCAGCGACGATTCGCATTGAAGAAAGAAATGGTTTATATGATGAATTACTAACAAATATTGTTGGTTATGAAGTAGATCGTTCTTCTATTCTTGCCTTGTTACAAGAATTGATGACTATCAAGGATGAATATGATGGTATTTCGAATGCCCTTAGTATGGTAAGACAAACAGGTTATGGTTATGCGATTCCTCGTTTAGAAGAAATAGAATTATCAAAACCAGAAATTATTAAACAAGGTTCTAGATATGGAATGAAGTTAAAAAGTAAAGCAGCAACCACTTATATGATTAAAATTGATATTGAAAGTACATTTGAACCAATTATTGGTTCAAAGCAACAAGCGGAAAGCTTTATTGATTATTTAAATCATAATGGAAATGATAAGGAAGCTATTTTTTCATGTGATGTTTTTGGCAGAAAATTAGGTGATTTAATAGAAGAAGGGATGTATTATAAATTGAATATGATTCCAGAAAATGCAAGTTTAAAAATACATGATATATTGTCAAAAATTGTAAATAAAGGTAAATCAAATGTGATAGCAATTGTTTTATAATTTTTTAAAAAAGTTCTTTAAAAATCTCTTGAAACAACATTTTTTAGATGCTATACTAACCTAGTATTTTTATTATTGCGGGGTGTGAAAATGAATAAGAAAGAATTAGTTGAATCAGTTTCAATAGAACGTAATTTAACAAAAAAAGAAGCAGAACTACTTGTAGATACTGTGTTTAATACGATTACTAGAAGCGTTGTTGAAGGAGATAAGGTACTTATTTCTGGATTTGGTACTTTTAAAGTCAATGATCGTAAAGCTAGAAAAGGAATTTCTCCTAAAACTCAAGAAGAAATGATTATTCCTGCTAGTAAAACAGTGACATTTAAACCTAGTAACAGATTAAAAGATGCTATGAATTAAGCATCTTTTTCATTTTCTGTTCATAATAGAAGTGTAAACTATAAATCGAGGTGAATAAAATGTTTAATTATTACTATTATACAAATTCTTATTATATGTTAGGAAATATACTTGTTCTAGTTGGTGTTGCTTTGATGGCACTTGCACAAATGAAAGTTTCAAGTGCTTATAATAAATATTCAAAGGTTCAAAATAGCAGACATTTAACGGGCTATGATGTGGCGCGAGAAATTCTTGATCAACATGGTTTGTCTTCTGTTCAAATCTTTGAAGTTCAAGGACGTTTAAGTGATCACTATAATCCAAGTAACCAAACATTACATCTATCTCGTGATATTTATCATGGGACAAGTATTGCTTCACTTGCGGTAGCTGCTCACGAATGTGGACATGCACTTCAACATCAAGAAGGTTATAGACCATTGACATTTAGAAATGCTATCGTTCCTGTATGTAACTTTTCTTATAATTTAGGATGGGTTGCTATTATGATTGGTCTTTTTATGGGAAGAACATCTATTGCTTGGATTGGTGTTTTACTTACAAGCTTAATGTTATTATTTCAAATTGTTACCCTTCCAGTTGAATTTGATGCATCTTCTAGAGCTTTGAGTATTTTAAATGATCGTTATTTAGTTCAAGATGAATATTTTGGAGCTAAAAAAATGTTAACAGCTGCAGCGCTAACCTATGTTGCAGGAATGTTATCGACCCTTCTTTCATTACTTAGAATTGTCTTAGTTGTTTTAGGAAATGATCGAGGAAGAGACTAAGCCAAAAGGCTTTTTCTTTTTGTTTAAAAAGGTTATAATAAGGTGGCATGGAGGAATAATGTATGAAAGCTTTTTTTAGAAAACATCGTTTTAAAATCGTGTTAACATTTTTAGTTATTGTTTTTGTATATATATGTTTTTACATGCTTTGGGTACATGTTCCTTACACAAAGCATAAAAATGATTTAGTAAGTATACAAGAAGAAATATGTAGTCAATACCATTATGACTATGATGACTATTTTAATGCTTATCAAAATAAGAAAATAAATTATATTGTTAAAGTGAAAAATAAAAAGAAAACAATGTATGTTGTATGTAATAAAAAATTAAAAAAGGTGGATACTTTTGAAGGTGAAACTATTTCTAAAAAAGAAGTGAAGAATGCTTTTGTTCAAAAATATCAAGTAAATCCAACAAAAGTAGAGATAGGATATGAAAATGATCAATTTGTTTATTGTTTAACTTATAAAGGAAAGGATACTTTATTATATGCGTTTTATTCTTTAGATAATGGAGAATTTTTGAAAGCATATAAATTATAAAAAGATATGATTAAATATTTAAAAGATTTAGAATGTATAAATTTAGAAAGATTATTACTTTTAAGAGGGAAAGAACTCTCTTTGACAGATGAAGAATGTCATATATTACTATTGATTGATACTTTTGTTACGTTGCACAAAAAAATGATTACACCTTCATTATTATTAAAATATTCATCACTTACTCCTCATGAAATGGATCATATTTTAGATTCTCTTTTAAAGAAAAAATGGATTTTTAATAACAATGGAGCGATATGTTTAAATCATTTTGAAGAAAAACTTTTAGAAAATAAAGAAGCTCCAGTAGAAGAAAAAATGAATATGGTTGATATTTTTGAAGAACAATTTGGTAGACCATTAACACCGATGGAATTTGATAGTATTAAAGAGTGGGTTCAAAGCGGTTATAGTGAAGAAATAATTTTAAAAGCTTTAAAAGAAGCTGTTAAAAGTCAAGTTTTAACTTTAAGATATATTGAAGGTATTTTAATTAATTGGGCTCAAAATGGAGTTAAAGAAAGATATATTGATGAAAAACCACAAGAAAGAAAAGTAAAAGAAAGTCATTATCATTGGTGGGAAGATGAATAAAGAAAAAACAAACAAAGTATTAGATTACTTTGAAGAACTCTTTCCTGATGCTCATTGTGAACTCAATCATCAAAATGTCTTTGAACTTTTAGTAGCCGTCATGCTTTCAGCACAAACAACTGATAAAAAAGTCAATCAAGTGACAGCTTCACTTTTTAAAAAGTATCCTACTGTTGAATCTTTTGCTTTAGCATCTTTAGAAGATTTACAAGATGATATTAAAATTATTGGGCTCTATAGAAATAAAGCTAAAAATTTAAAGAAAATGGCACAGGTTTTGCTTGAAGAATACAATGGTGAAGTGCCAAAAACAAGAAAAGAATTAGAAAGTTTACCAGGAGTAGGGAGAAAAACAACGAATGTTGTTTTATCTGTTGGTTTTGATGAACCTGCATTTGCTGTAGATACACATGTTGAACGGATTTCTAAAAGATTAGGCTTTGCTAAAAAAGATGATACAGTAAATGATGTTGAAAGAAAGGTTTGTCGTTCTATTCCTAGAGATAGATGGAATAAAGCACATCATCAGTTCATATTCTTTGGTAGATATTTTTGTAAAGCACAAAATCCAAATTGTAAAGAATGTCATTTATATGATATGTGTAAAGATAAAATAAAAGAAGTGAGAAAATAAGCATGGATCAAAATATTCAAAAAATATTAGAAATAAAAAATAAAAAAATGCAAAAAGCATTTAATCAAAATCATATTGAATTACTTTTTTTAGATAACAAACAAGAATTATTAAATTATTTAGATTCTTTACTTAAAGATGATCAAACAGTAGGTGTTGGTGGTTCAATGACTTTATTTGAAACAGGAGTTATTAATTATTTAAGAAATAAACCTGTTCGTTTTTTAGATCGTTATCAAGAAGGCCTTTCTAGAGATGAAATTGAAGATGTTTTTCATCAATCATTACTCGCTGATGTTTATTTAACAAGTTCAAATGCAATCGATAGAAATGGAAATCTTTATAATATTGATGGAAATGGAAATCGGGTAGCAGCAATGATTTATGGTCCTAAAAAAGTGATTGTGATTGTTGGCATGAATAAGATTTTTGATGATGAAGATTCAGCTATTCAACATATTAAAAACATATCATGTCCAGCCAATGCATTACGTTTACATAAGAACACACCATGTGTTCAAGTTGGAAAATGCGTAGATTGTCAAAGTGATGATCGTATATGTAGTGCTTATGTGAAGATTGCAAGGCAACCGTTAAGTAGAATGACGGTGCTTGTTATAAATGAAGAATTAGGATATTAGGGGGTAATACTATGTTTGAAAAAGTAAATATTCAAGATTTAAAGTTTAATCCTTTTGATGAAATTAGTAATCATTGGGTACTTATTTCAGCTAAAAAAGATGGGGTTGTTAATACAATGACAGCAAGTTGGGGACAACTTGGGCATTTATGGGGTAAAAATGTAATGACTGTTTATATTCGACCTCAAAGATATACGAAAGAATTTGTAGATGCCGGAGATTATTTTACAGTTACTCTATTTGATGGTTATAAAAAGGAATTAGGTGTTTTAGGTTCTAAATCTGGTAGAGATGGCGATAAAATTGCTGAAGTTTCTTTTGATATAGAGGAAGTAGAAAATCAACCAACTTTTAAACAAGGTAAGATGGTATTTGTATGTAAAAAGATTTATAGTGATATGATTGATCCTAAACAATTTATTGATTCATCTTTAGATGAAAGATGGTATCCACAAAAAGATTATCATCAAAGATATATTGGTGAAATTATTGCTGTTTATGAAAATAAATAGGAGTTAAAAGAGGTTCGAATGAACCTCTTTTATGCGTCTGAACGTTCAAATTTATTTTTCATTGAAAGACTTAATTCGTTTAAAACAAGTGAAATTGTTTTATTTGTTTCTTCTTTTAACATATCAGCTATTTTTTGATTGGCTTGATGTTTAAGTTGAAGTTGTTTGTCTAAATCGTTTTCTTTTTGTAAAAGTTCATCATAGATGTTTATTAAATGATGCCCTTTAGCCATAACATTTTTTTGATAACGTTCGATATGAATAGATGATTTCTTATAGGAAGCATCTGCCATAGCTGCAATTAAACGACTTGACCAATAGAAATTATCTGTAGAAACAGTATCTGTTGTATTAGATAAATAATCTGGTGTTTCACTGATACTTCCATAGAAAGGAACCAATGTGTTAAAGACATTTGATGCATAGGCAATCCATTCAATTGCTTGGAAAGACTTAGGTACATCATTTCTTAATTGAATAACTGATAAAAAGTCATTACGATTAATTCCTATAGGACGATACATTCCTTTTTGAGATAAATCACCATAAGATTTATAAGGATCATAATTAGTTCCTTGAAAATGTAAAGAAAGAGCATATTTAACATCTTCAACAGTGATTTTCTTTTCTGGTACTTGTGACCATGGAATATCATCATCATATGGTTGATGAGTAAATGTATGTGGATTCAAATATCTTTCAATATCAAAAGCACGAGGTGTGTTATAGACATGATCTGAATCATCATGACTTCCAAAGGTGTCACGAGCATTAAATTTAGAATTTAAAGAAAGATCTAGATGATATTTTTCTATGAATTCTTTCATATCTGAAGAACACATATGATTTTTCTTGGAAGTAAGTGCATCTTCTAAATCAAAATTATCAATACCAAATTGATTAGGCATAGCTACATAGTGATCATCAGGTACTTTTTTTGCAATCCAATGATGTCCACCAATTGTTTCTAACCACCAAATCTCATCATGATCTTGAAAAGCAATCCCATTCATTTCATAAGTTCCATATTTTTCTAAAAGACTTCCTAATCTTTCAACACCTTCACGTGCACTATGAATGTATGGTAAAACAATATAAACGATATCTTCTTCACCAATTCCTCCAGAAATATGATTGATTTCATCATATTCAACAAGTGGATCAGCACCTAAAACACGTGGATTTGAAGTGATTGTTTCAGTTGCAGTCATTGCAATATTTTCTTCATTAATACCACTTGCAGCCCAAATTCCCTTTCCTTTAACTGCATTTGGCATAGCTGTATATGACATTGGATTATCAGGTAAATCAATTTCTAAATGCGAAATAACAGTTTTATATTTTCTTTTTTGTTCTTTTGAAGAAATAACGACAAACTTTTTTGGAGTGAACCCATCAGCACCAGAATCATCATTTCTAGCAATCATTGTTGAGCCATCATAAGAAGCGTTTTTCCCCACTAATAATGTTGTACAAGACATATATTTTTCCCCCTTTGTACCTTATTATAATATAAAAAAAGGGAATTTCATCCCTTATTTTTGATATTTAATTGTATAACGATTTCTACCATTTCTTTTTGAATGATAAAGAGCATCATCAGCTATTTTAAAAATATTATCAAAATTTTGTTCATTAGAAAATGTATAAACTCCCATGCTTATTGAAAAATGTATCCCGTGATGAGAAAGAGAAATTTCATTTAGATGAGACATTAATTGGTTACAAGGATAAGTCAAATCATCATGTACATTTTTTAAAAAAACAACAAATTCATCGCCACCCATACGAATAACGATATCATTTGGATTTGTATGAAATAACAAATATTTTGCAAGAGCAATCAATAATTCATTTCCCACTAAATGTCCATAAGTATCATTTACTTCTTTAAAATGATCAATATCTAAAACAATTAAAGCGTTTTGTTGCTTTGGATTCTTTTTAATATATTCATCAATGATATATTTTCCAGCTTCAAGATTATACAAATGAGTAAGAGAATCTCTTTGAGCTTGTTGTTTTAAAGAGTTTTGTTCATGCCAATTAACAGTAATATCAGAAGCTGTTGCAAGTATGATTTCTGCTTCATCATTCGAATTATAGATGACTGTTGCATCGAGTGTTTTAACACAGTATTCTTGTGAATCTCTATAATATTCACGATAGATAATAGGTCCTTTTATTTTTTGAGTAAATAAATCTACAATTTTTTGTTTATCTTCTTCAAAAACAGTTGATTTAGAAGAAACATAATCTAGATAATGATCATAAATTTGTTTTTTAGATTGTTCTAAAATATCAATAATCATTCGATCATCTTGAATATGATATTCAAGAATAGAAATAGAATTATCTTTTAAAGCCATTTGATATTTCTCTTTTTCAACAGATGAAGCAAGTTCTCTGTTTTTAATAGAAGAAATATCACTTAAATAACATTGAACAATTAAATTTTTTTGATTATTGAAAATGAAATGTCCTTGATCATAAATCCATAAATAACTATCATCTTTTCTTTTAATACGATATTCTAAGTGGTGTCTTTCTAAAGCAGAAACATTTTCAGAAAGTGCTTTTATAACATTAAAAATATCATTTTTATGAATACAATTGGTCCAATGGTAATCAATATCATTTAAAAATTCTTCTTTGTTATCATATAATAAAAGTTCTAATAGATTATCATTAATATCAACAATTGAAAGCTGTTCATCTAATTTAAAAGAACATGAAGCAAGAATAAAAGGTGCTTCTTTTAAGTCCTTTGGTGTATTTCCAATAGAGGTATGAAGAAGTTCTATTTGATGATCTTTAAATACAATTGTATAAAAATATTTAGTTCTTGTTTGATATTCTTCCATATTAAGGTAAAAAACACCTTCAGTAATACATACAGAATTATTTTGATAAATAACAGTGCATGTAAACTGATCAATATAAAAAGTAAAATGATTTGATTTATAGGTTTTTATATGATTAATAATGTCATTGTATTTTAAGATATCTTCTGTATATAATCCCATGGCTTTAACATTTTTAGATAAATAAGGGATAAGTTGATCGATATCTTGATTACTAAAAATTAAATTTAAGACATCTTTTGTATATAGTTTATAATTATCATTATCCATTAGTCTTTTCCTCTCTGATAGAGATATCATATCACAGATAGTTTTGTTTTAAATCAATAAATAAAAAAACCATCCATTTAATGGATGGCTAATTTACATAAAAATGTATTGTTTTCTCTGTAGAAGAAGAACCATTTGATTCAACAAATTTAATGGAATATTGTTGACCATGAGATAAATTAGAAAATGTGGCATTTGCATGATTTACAGATGATAAAACATTACCATTTCGATCATAGATTGTAATTGTTACCGTATTACTTTGGCTTTGAGTATAAATATTTGCCTGAACAGAAGTTGCTGTAATTGTTGCTCCATCATTAATTTGACCACTAGCACATGAAAGAGAGGCATTAATATTTGATAAGTTTTGCAATAAATCTCTTTCTATTTTATTTGATGTACGATTAGGTGATTTTTCATAACTATAGAAACCAGTAATCTTAAGATTAGATGTAACGGCATAGTTAAGTGTTCCTGATGCAGTAGAGAAATTTTCTCGGTGAAGCTCTTGACCATTTTGATCACTTACAACAACTGTATAAACAACTTTACCAAATGTTTTTGTTCCTTCGGTAGCATTTTCATCAGTAACAGCATTTTCTGGACTATATGGAGCAAAGTTAAATGAAAGACTTTGACCATTAAGACTTACATCAAATGAAGTAAGTTCACTTAAATTAAAGACATCACTATCAACACTTTGAGTAGGGGCAGTTCCTTTTTTAAACCAAGCTTGAATAATCATATCTTCGCTCATTCCTTCACTTGGTGAAACATATGGATAAATACCTTTGACCATCGCTGCTTGTTCAACATCATCTGGTTGATCAGGATAAGATTTTTGACTTCCTTTACTTTGTAAATGATTTAAAAGTGTTTGAACAACTTTACCAGGATAAGCTTTATATTGACTCGTTGTTTTACCTTTATCAATACCTTCTTTACCAAATCCCATCCATACAGAACAAATATAGTCAGATGTATAAGCTGACATCCATAAATCACGGCTTTTTCCAGCCATACCATTTTTAGCACTGCTTGACCAGTTAGATGTTCCCGTTTTAGCCCCGACATTATTAATACCAGAAACGTAAGTATAATTACCACTACCATTTTTTGTATAATCAAGCATGACTTGTCTTACCATAAAAGCACTTGCTTTTGAATAAGCACTTTGTTTTGCATTATTTTGGATTTCTTCATCGATATTAAAGGTCTCTCCAGTTTGTACAACTTCTACATAATTGATCGTATGACTTTCTGTGTAAAGACCATTATTAGAAATAGTAGCGTAAGCTCCTGCCATTTCAAGTGGGGAAATACCATAAGACCAACCACCAATGGCACTTGCTAGACCAATGTTTTCTTTTTCCATTGAAATACCTATGGATTCCATGGCTTCTTTGATTTTATCACTACCAATTTTTTGTTCTACTTCATCAAATGTTTTAATAGCAGGAATATTCCATGAATTTTCAAGAGCGTTTTCAACTGTCACTAAACCATGGAATTGACGATCCCAGTTTTTAAATTTACCATTATAGTAATCATCATCATTAATTGAATGTCCTGTAGACCAATCAAGATTTTCAAAAGCAAGTCCATAATCCAAAAATGGTTTTACGGAAGAACCAGGTTGTTGTTTTCTAGTAGCGTAGTTGTAATCCCCATAAGAATAATTACGACCACCAATAACAGCAATAATTCGACCATCTTGGCTTGATTGAACAGCACCACCCATACGCATATCTTCATCACTATAATCATATTTTTCACCATTACCAATAGCAGCAGCCAAAGCTTGAGTTTCACTATTACAATATGTATAGATATTCATTTGTGTTTTTAAAGGATCTAATCCAGTTCTTTTCTTTACTTCATCTGTTACGATATCTACATAAGCTGCATTAACGGAACTGTTTGTAATTTTGGATGAGCATAACATGTTTTCAACCTTCACATTTTTGGCGTCATCACATTCTTTTTGAGTGATATAACCATGCTTCACCATAAGATTTAAAATTGTATTACGTCTTTTCGTAGCGTTATTTAAACAATAATAAGGATCATAGTTGTATGGTGAATTTAAACTTCCTGCAAGCATAGCTGCTTCTGGTAGGGTCAATTCACTAACGTCTTTATCAAAATAATAACGAGAAGCAGAAGAAATACCAATTGAACGTGTACTTCTACCAAAATAGATCTTATTTAAATAAAGTGTTAAAATTTCCTCTTTACTTAAAGCTTTATCCGCTTGGATAGCAAGAATAATTTCACTAAACTTTCTCGTATATGTTTTTTCAGCATTAGGGAAGTAAGTTTTTTTAATCAATTGTTGGGTGATTGTAGAACCTCCACCTCTAATACCTCCGGCTACTAAATTAGACATAGCTGCTTTAGCAATACGTGGCAAATCAAAACCATTATGTTCAAAAAAACGTGAATCTTCAGCAGCGACAACAGCATCGACAAGAACTTGTGGAAGATCTTCATACGTGATATTTTCTCTTGTTCCGTTTTCTTCACTACCATAAGTATAAAGAACTTGTCCTTGATCATCGTACATCACACTTGCACCGGATGATAAAAGTTTCTTTGCATCAAAGGTTTCTGTATCTTTATAGACACCATAGGCTAGAACACTCACACCACCAATTAAAGCAACTAAGATACATATAGTAAGAGCGATAAATACTTTCTTTTTATTTATTTTCTTTTGAGTTTTATTTTTTTTCGAAGACATAAGATACCTCCATGTTTTTCTTATACAAGTATACCTTATTTTGTATATTAAAAGCAAATTTTAGCAGAAATAAAAGCCAACCGAAGTTGACTTTTTATTGATTTGCTCCTTGGTTTTGAGATTGATTGGTTCCTTGGTTTTGAGAAGGCTGACTATCTCCACCGGTATTACCACCCGTGTTATTGCCATTATTGTTATTACCATTAGTATTATCACCGTTATTATCATTATTAGAGTTGTTATTAGAGTTATTATTAGAATTATTATTAGAGTTATTGTTAGAATTATTATTATTTTGATTATTTGAATTATTTTGAGATGATTGGTTATCATCTGTTGTTTGGGTTTCATTTGTTTCTGTTGTTTCTTCTGTTGTTTCTTCACTTACGGAAGCATGAGATTCATGTTTTGAACCTTTTTTATAATAATCATCTCCATCTTGTACAACAGTTGATGGTTGACTTGGATATGATTTTTTACCATCTTTACTTTGTAAATGTTTCAATAACCTTTGAACAACTTTACCAGGATAAGCTTTATAACGACTGGTTGTTTTTCCTTTTTCAATACCTTCTTGACCAAATCCCATCCATACTGAACAAATATAATTAGAAGTGTAAGCAGTCATCCATAAATCTCGACTTTTTCCAGCCATACCTTTTTTAGCACTGCTTCCCCAGTTGGATGTTCCTGTTTTAGCTCCTACATTAGAAAGACCGGATAGGTATGCGTAATTACCACTACCATTTTTAGTATAATCAAGCATAACATGTCTAATCATGAAAGCACTCGCTTTTGAATAATCACTTTGTTTTGCATTGTTTTGAATTTCTTTATCAATTTCAAAAGTTTCACCAGTTTGGACAACTTCTACATAATTAATTGTATGACTTTCTGTATAAAGTCCATTATTAGAAATCGTTGCATAGGCACTTGCCATTTCAAGAGGGGAAATTCCTTTATTCCATCCACCAATAGCATAAGATAAATTGGTTACATTACTTTCACTGGACATATCAATACCAATTGATTCCATTGCGGAAGTAACGCCTGATTTACCAATTTCTTTAGTCACTTCTTCATAAGTTTTAATGGCTGGGATATTCCAAGAATTTTCTAGAGCACTTGTAAGTGTAACAGTTCCATGGAATTTTCTATCCCAGTTTTTAGGAGTAAATTTACCTTTAGAATAAGGTGTATCCTCTAATGTTTTACCAGTACACCAATCTAAGTTTTCAAAAGCTAAACCATAATCTAAAAATGGTTTTACAGAAGAACCGGGTTGTTGCTTACTTGTTGCGTAGCTATAATTTCCAAAATTATAATTACGTCCACCAATGACAGCGACGATACGGCCATCTTGACTTGATTGGACGGCACCACCCATGCGCATATCTTCATCACTATAATCATATTTTTCACCGTTACCGATGGCACTTGCTAATGTTTGTGTATCAACATCACAATACGTATAGATATTCATTTGTGTTTTTAAAGGATCTAAACCAGTACGTTTTTTAACTTCAGCAGTTACAATGTCAACATAAGCAGCAAGTGTGTTATTATTTGTTGTTGGTGAAGCACAAAGCGTGTTTTCTATTTTGGTAGCTTTTGCTTCTTCATATTCTTGTTGTGTAATATAGCCATGAGTAACCATTAATTTTAAAATTGTATTACGTCTAGCAGTTGCTTTATCAAGGCAATAATATGGATCATAGTTATAGGGTGAATTTAAGCTACCTGCAAGCATGGCTGCTTCTGGAAGTGTTAATTCACTTACATCCTTATTAAAATAATATTTAGTTGCTGCAGCAATTCCAATCGAACTTGTACTTCTACCAAAATAGATTTTATTTAAATAAAGGGTTAAGATTTCTTCTTTACTTAAAGCTTTATCAGCTTGAATGGCTAAAATTATTTCACTTAATTTACGAGAATACGTTTTTTGTGCATCAGGGAAATAAGTCTTTTTAATCAACTGTTGAGTAATTGTAGAACCACCACCAGTGATTCCTCCAGCCTTTAAGTTAGATAATGCCGCTTTAACAATACGTGGTAAATCAAAACCATTATGTTCAAAGAAACGAGAATCTTCAGCAGCTACAATGGCATCTACTAAAACTTGTGGTAAGTCATCATAGGTAACATTTTTTCGTGTACCGTTTTCTTGGCTACCATAAGTATACATAATATCACCATTACTGTCATACATGACACTTGCTCCAGAGGATAAAAGTTTTTTTGAATCAAAAGCAGCTGTATCCTTATATACACTATAACCAAATATACATGCAAAAACTAAGATTAAACAAAGAATAAGCATTGTTACTACTTGAATGATTTTTTTTGAATTTAATTTTTTTGTTTGTCTTTTCATTTAAATACCTCACAATAATATTGATCAATAATTTCTAAATAATGAAGACGAGGAAGAAATCCTTGCCTTATCAAATGACCTTTTTCTTTTATTGTTTCATAACGAAGGGATTTACGATCGTTTTTTCTATATGCTTCTACCATAAAAGAAGCATCTAAGAGATAAACTTCATTCACTTTTGTAAAGGCGATAATTAAAAAAGCAATTCCTCCATGATGAATGACTTTATCGAGATGATTAATTTGATGTAAAGAAATGTTCGTAAAGGGAAAAGATAATGTTTTTGTTTCTTTTGCTTCAAAATCAATATATTTTCCTTTATAAATACCATTATAATCTGTTGTTGAAGGGGTTCTAAAATAAGCTTCTACTATTTTTGCTGAACTTCTTTCTGGATAAGAAACCTTGACAATTTGAATAGGGGTAGGTTTTTTATGAATAACTGCAATATCATGTGATAAATAATATTCATTTGTTAAGTTAATATCTTCTTCTAAGTTCATTCCACGGTGAGCAGTATTATGTTTACCTTCAATCATAGATGTATAATGATTATTTTTTTTCTTATTTGGATAATTAACCATAGAAACTCCTTTTTATTTGCATATATATGGGTATTATAACACATATTTTTTTTGTGATAACAACTCTTTGATAAGAAATCATATTTTATCTTGAAAAAAGGAAATAAATTGGTACAATGAGGTAAAGGAGTTGAAAAGCATGGAATATAAAGTCGTATTAAGTCCAAAAAAAATTGTCAGTAAAGAATTTAAAGTTGATTTTAAAGGGTACAATGCGGATGAGGTTGATCACTTCTTAGATCAAGTTGTAAAAGATTATGAAGCTTTTGCTGGACTATTGAACAATTCTTATGATAGAATAGAACAGCTTGAAAGACGTCTTGCTGATCAAAAAGCTATGATAGCTCGATTAGAAAGAGAAAAAGCTTTACAAGATGATAATTTAAGAGCATTAGAAGATAATGTTTCTTCCAATGTAGATATCTTAAAAAGATTATCATTATTAGAAAAAGCAGTATTTCAAAATAAATAACAAATGACAGATAATCGCTGCTTCATTGAAGTAGAGGAAAGTCCAGGCTGCCACAATCTGCGATGATTGTAGTGTTTGTGCCTCACGAATCAATAAGTGAGGGTAGTGTAAACTAACGACAGAAGGAAAACCTAAGGGCAACTATGGTAGAACTTCATAAATGGCTCCACAGAGACAATTCCATAGGAAACTATGGCTGAAAAGAGGAAAGCTCCGCAAGGCAGAAACCCAAATTTGGTAGGGGAACCTTTAAAACGGAATTGAACGGGATAGAGGACGTGTAAACGTAGATAAATGATTATCTAATACAGAACTTGGCTTATTATCATTTGTTTTAAATTGGCATGGAAACATGTCTTTTTTTAATAGAACCGAGGGGAAAATATGCAAAGAAAAACACTTCATAAACAATATAAAAAACTAGGTATATCAGCAGTTAGAAGAATTGGCTTTAGCTTTTTTGCGGTTATTTTAATAGGGTCAATTTTATTAAGTTTACCAATGAGTCATAGTGTTCATTCAACAAGTAGTTATTTAGATCATCTATTTGTTGCAACTTCAGCAACCTGTGTAACAGGCTTAGTGACTCATGTAACAGCTAGTGAATATACGCTTTTTGGACAAATAGTCATTATTTTATTGATTCAAATAGGTGGGTTAGGATTTTTAACACTGATGTCGATGTTCTTTGTTCTTTTAAAAAGAAAACTAACCTACGCTAATAAGATTGTCATGCAGGAAGCTTTAAATAGAAATTCATTAAATGAAACAGGTATTTATATTAAAAGAGTTATTAAATATACAGTTTGTTTTGAACTTATTGGAGCAATTTGTCTTGCTTTTGTTTTTATTCCACAATTTGGAATCCTTAAAGGAATTTATTATAGTTTATTTCATGCAATTTCAGCATTTTGTAATGCTGGATTTGATATTTTAGGAAATAATTCAATGGTTCCTTATGTCGGCAATGTTTGGATCAATTTAGTTATTTGTGGTTTGATTATTGCTGGTGGTTTAGGTTTTGTTGTGTGGATCGATTTACGTTTATCTTTGATTCATTATAGAGAACATTTTAAGTATTTTAAAATGAAAAGATATTTAGAATCTTTATCTTTACATACAAAGATTGCATTGATTTCTACATTTGTTTTAATTTTTGGAGGAATGACCGTTATTTTCATATTAGAATTTCAAAATCCGCTAACATTAAAATCTTTACCATTTTCACAAAAGATACTCGCAAGTTTTTTTCAATCAGTAACACTTAGAACAGCTGGATTTGCGACAGTAGATATGGCTTCTTTACATCAAGCAACGAAGTTTTTTATGTCTATTATTATGTTTATCGGTGGTTCTCCTGCAGGAACTGCTGGTGGTGTTAAAACGGTAACTTTTGTTATTGGATTGTTATACGTCCGTGCATTAATGCGCGGTGATGAAAATATTCATGTTTTTAAAAGAACAATTGATGATCAAATTGTTAAAAGAGCATTAACAATTATGTTGATTAGTTTTGCGATTGCTTTAACAGGTTTATTTATTTTATCAATAAGTGAGCAGGCAGATTTTATTGATCTACTTTTTGAAGTTTTTTCTGCTTTTGCGACAGTAGGATTAACAGCGGGTATTACACCAACACTGACATTTGTTGGAAAAATTGTTATAATTATTTTGATGTATATAGGACGTATTGGTCCTATTACTATGCTTTTGATTTTTGTAAGAAAATATAACGCTAAGAAAGGAAAAGATGTGAACTATATAAAAGAACATATCTTAATAGGATAATGAGATGGAAAAACAATTTGTTGTATTAGGGCTTGGAATTTTTGGCTCTACACTTGTTAAGACACTTTCTCAATATGGTAGAGAAGTCATTGCAATTGATAAAAATCCTGAAAATGTACAAAGAGTGGCTGATTTTGCGACAAAAGCAGTTATTGGTGATGTCACAGATTTTCAATTTTTATCAGATTTAGGATTAGATGATATGGATGTAGGAATTGTTGCTATTGGAGATCGATTAGAAGATAGTATTTTAGCTACAATGAATCTAAAAGAACTGGGAGTACCTTATGTTATTGTTAAAGCTAAAAACAAACGTTTTAAAGTTGTTTTAGAAAAAATAGGTGCTGATTATGTTGTCCGTCCTGAAAAAGAAATGGGAGAAAAAGTAGCAAGAACATTACTTCGAAAAAATATTAAAGATTTAATTGAATTAGATGAAGAAAATTGTATTGTTGAAATGAAAGTACCTCAAGCATGGGTAGGAAAAACATTATCACAACTAGATTTAAGAAAACTTTATAGTATCAATGTTTTAGGTAAACGAAATCCTCATACACATAAGTTAGAAGTTCCTGTAGATCCTAATTTAGAAATAGAATTAAATGATACTTTCCTTGTTTTAGCACAAACTGATGAAATAGAAAAATATGATTATTTATTATAGAGGTTTATTATGAAAAACGAAGAAACTTTATTTTTGTTTGCTAAAGCAATCAAAAGCTTAATAAAAAAACAGCCTTTAGATAAAATTACTGTAACAGATATTGTTTCAACAGCAGGAAAAACCAGACAAACATTTTATCGACATTTTCAAGATAAATATGATTTAGTTAATTGGTATTTTGAAAAATTAGTTTTAAAATCATTTGAAGAAATGAATCAAGGTGGTTCGTTACAAGAAGCACTTAATTTAAAGTTTGCTTTTATTGAACAAGAACATGCTTTCTTTAAAGAAGCTTTTAAATCAAATGATTATAATAATTTAATTCATTATGATTTTTGTTGTATCTATGATTTTTATAAAAATTATATTTATAAAAATACAGGAAAGACATTATCTTCAGATATAGATTTTTTATTAAATATGTATTGTCGAGGTTCTGTAGATATGACAGTAGAATGGGTCTTAAATGATATACCTATCAAAAAAGAAGAAATAGTTAGCTATTTAATAGAAGCTATTCCTGATAAACTAAAAGAATATATGAAATAATTGGTCATACTGACCAATTATTTTTTTCGGACAATCTGTCCAATATAAAAACCTCCTTCATATAACATGATAATGGAGAAGATTAGAAAAGAGAAATGATGGTGACATTTTCACTGAATTTTATCGTGACAAAATCGCTGGGTCTTAACATTTTTTATAAAAGGGATTGTTTTTTAAAAAAAATAATGTATAATGTTGGCAATTTGGGAACTTTTAGGAGGATGGTTATGAAAGAAAATAGTGGAAAGCAGTTAGCTAAGAAAATGTTGATTGCATTAGTATGTGGTTTAATTGCTGGATTTAGTTGTATTTTATTGAGAGAACACTTAAATTCAAGTGGTCAAGGAGACTTGTGGCAAACGATTAATAATATCTTTTTCCAAGATATTACAGCAGAAGGTGCTACAAGTGCTATCGGAATTTTCTATATTATAGGTCAATTATTTGTTAATGCATTACAGTTAATTATAGTACCAATGGTTTTTGTTTCTATTACACTTGCTATTTGTACAATTACTGATACTAAGAAATTAGGTAGAATTTCTTCTAAAACAATTTTAACTTTCTTTACGACAACAATATGTGCTTTGATTTTTGCTGGTATTGTAAGTACAATTATCTATCATTTAGGATTATTTAATTCAGTAGACGCAGGAAAGATTACTGTTCAACAAGGAACAACAGGATCTAATCCATTAAATATTATTGTATCAATTATTCCAAACAATTTTGTAAGTGCCTTTACAACAAATGGAAATGTCCTAGCAATTGTATTTTTAGCAGTAGTTACTGGACTTGCTATGAATACCATTGAAGAACAAACAAAAACATTAAAAAAAGTATTTGAAGAAGTTTCAAAAGTTATTAGTTTATTTCTAACGTTTGTAATTAATAAATTTGCACCATATGCAATCTTCTGTTTACTTACAAGAACATTTGCTATTTATGGAATTGATTCATTAAAACCGGCTTTAGCTTATGTAGTAACAGTTATTATTGCTTTATTTGCTTATTTATTTATCGCTTATCCAATTTATTTAATGACAATGGCTAGGGTTAATCCTAAACCATTTATGAAAAAAGCTGTTAAAGTTGCTTTATTTGGATTTTCAACATCTTCATCTGCAGCAACACTACCATTAAATAGAAAAACAACAGTAGAAGAATTAGGGGTACATGATCAAATTGCTTCGTTTGTTTTACCTCTAGGTATGACAGTTAACATGGATGGAACAGCAATTATGCAAGTTATTGCAGCCATGTTTGTAGCTGTTAGTTCAGGTTATAAAGTAACTTTTATGTCAATGGCTATTATTGCTATTTTAGCTTTAATTGCTTCTATTGGAACACCTGCTGCACCTGGTGCAGGAGCTGTTATCCTCTTTACAATTTTAACAGGTATGGGTTATACAAATGATGCCGCTTTACTTGCTTATTCATTGATTCTTGCAATCAATAGACCAATTGAAATGCTTGTAACTTCCCTCAATGTTACAGGAGATGCAGCAACCTCTGTAATCGTTGCTAAAAAAGAAAAAATGCTTGATAAAGAAATTTATCATAGCTAAAAAATTATATAGCTAAGATGAAACTGCAGATAGTATGCAGTTTCTTTTTTTGGACTATCCGTCCATTGAAAGAAGGAAAAGA
>UMEI01030430.1_pt1 | contig 27827 bp, 19 predicted proteins | sample 1964711 | NCBI WGS metagenome assembly UMEI01 (sample SAMEA4836016, study PRJEB28245) | human gut metagenome | biome: gut microbiome; material: fecal sample | place: Denmark | collected 2008 | reverse complement strand
CTCCGTAACGGCTGTGTTGGCATTTGCAAACGTGATTATATCGCTTTTGCGTAATACGATACCTAATAGTATACGTATTATCGTGCAATTGGTTGTGGTTGCTGCATTAGTTATTATTGTAGACCAAGTATTGAAAGCCTATGCATATGATGTAAGTAAACAGTTGTCCGTTTTTGTAGGGTTGATTATTACCAATTGTATTTTAATGGGACGTCTTGAAGCTTTTGCTTTAGGTAATGGACCGTGGGAATCTTTCTTGGATGGTGTTGGTAATGGAATTGGATATGGAATAATATTGGTTATTGTTGCTTTTTTCCGAGAGCTATTAGGTTCAGGAACATTATTTGGCTACCAAGTGATACCTCAAGCTTTTTACGATTGGGGATATGAGAATAATGGTTTGATGATATTGCCTCCGATGGCTTTGATTACTGTTGCGTGTATTATCTGGGTACATCGCTCTCGAAATAAAGATTTGCAAGAAAAGTAGTAGGTTCCTTAAAATAAATAGAAAATGGAAAATTTAAATCTGTTTATCCGGTCTATCTTTATAGACAATATGATATTTGCTTACTTTTTAGGCATGTGTTCTTATCTTGCTGTGTCTAAAAATGTAAAAACAGCAATAGGATTGGGACTTGCTGTAACGTTTGTGTTGGTAATAACTTTACCGGTGGATTATTTGCTGGAAAACTATATTCTTAAGCCTGGAGCTTTACAATGGCTTGGAGACGAGTACAAAACTGTAGATTTGAGTTTTCTTAGCCTGATTATGTTTATTGCGGTAATTGCATCAATGACTCAATTAGTTGAGATGATAGTTGAGAAATATGCTCCTTCTCTTTATGCTTCATTAGGAATCTTTTTACCGTTAATAGCTGTAAATTGTGCTATATTAGGTGGTTCGCTTTTTATGCAACAGAGAGCATTCCCTTCTGTTGGAGCAGCTACAATATATGGATTAGGCTCAGGAATTGGTTGGTTGTTGGCAATTATGGGGATTGCCGCTATTCGCGAAAAGTTGGCTTATTCCAATGTTCCTGCGCCTCTTAAAGGTATTGGGATTACGTTTATAGCAACAGGTCTTATGGGCATTGCTTTTATGAGTTTTTTGGGGATTAAATTATAATCGGGTATTCATTTTAAATAGAAAGATACGATGGTATTATCAATGATTAACAGTCTGACTATCGGGGTAGCAGTAGTTATATTTCTGATACTTATTTTAGTATTGGTAGCAGTATTGTTATTTGCAAAAAATAAGTTGACTCCTTCAGGTGAATTGAAAATAAATATAAATGATGGAGAGAGAGAAGTTGTAACCGGAGCGGGTTCTACATTGCTTTCAACTTTGGCTGCAAATAAAATATTTTTACCATCTGCCTGTGGTGGTGGTGGAAGTTGTGGAATGTGTCGTTGTCAGGTATTAGAAGGGGGAGGAGAGATACTTCCTACCGAGACTGGATTTTTTACTCGCAAACAAATACATGACCATTATCGTTTGGCTTGTCAGGTAAAAGTTAAAAATGATCTTCAGATTAAGATTCCTCAAGAAGTACTGGGAATTAAGAAATGGGAGTGTGAAGTAATTTCGAACCATAATGTAGCTTCTTTTATTAAAGAATTTATAGTTCGTTTACCAGAAGGAGAAAAATTGAATTTTAAGCCGGGTAGTTATATCCAGATAGATGTCCCTAAATACGATATTAAATTTACCGATATGGAAATTGAGGAAAAATTCCGTGATGAATGGGATAAATTTAAGATGTGGGGGCTTGTTTGTAAAAATGATGAAGAAACTTATCGCGCATATTCTATGGCGAATTATCCGGCCGAGGGGGATATCGTAATGTTGAATATTCGTATTGCTACACCTCCATTTGACCGGAATACAGGGACATGGGCACAGGGAATAAAACCAGGTATTTGTTCTTCTTATCTTTTTACTCGAAAACCGGGTGATAAGGTCACTATTTCAGGACCTTATGGAGAGTTTCATATCCTTGATACTAAACGTGAAATGTTGTATATTGGTGGTGGTGCAGGTATGGCGCCTTTGCGTTCTCAATTGTTGCACTTATTCAAAACGCTGAAAACAACTGATCGTAAAATCTCCTATTGGTATGGAGCTCGTTCTCGACGGGAAATTTTTTATGAAGAAGATTTCCGGGAGATTGAACGGGAATTCCCAAATTTCTCTTTCCACATTGCATTAAGTGACCCTCAGCCTGAAGATAATTGGACTGGATATACGGGGTTCATTCATCAAGTAATATATGATCATTATTTGAAAGACCATGAGGCCCCAGAGGATATAGAATATTATATGTGTGGTCCTGGTCCAATGGCCAATGCTGTTAAGAAAATGCTTTGGGATTTGGGAGTTCCTAGAGAGATGCTTATGTATGATGATTTTGGAGCGTAAACATTTAATAAAGAGGCTGTTTCAAAATAGAATTGCTAAAGTAAAAATCTTACAGATTGAAACTTAAAAGTGAAAAATCTCCTGCTTTTGGCCATATCATTAAGATAAATGAAGGCTAGAGCAGGAGGTTTTTATATTGTAACTTATAGATTATAAGCAAGTCTATCCAATTTTTCTATTTTGAGACAGCCTCATTTTTTTGATTTTATTATTTTTATAGATTATGATGGATGAGCAAATCAGATTTTAGATAAAAAAGATTATTTTCTTATTAATCAAAGTTTGGGAAGCATTGATAAGAGCGACTCATGGGTTTCTTGGAAGAAGAAATTTTGTTTTATAAAAAAGCTATATTGGAATATTATTTTGATAATGTGAAGTTGTATGGTATCAAAGAAAGTGTTTCTGAAATAAAAGCATTTATTGGTTTGTCAAATAATCAGGTCGAAATGTTGTTTGTTCATCCGAATTATTATAGACAAAGTCTTGGTACGCAACTTATGCATTTTGCTTTAAATCGTATGCATTAATGTAGATGTAAATGAAGAGAATAAGGACGCTTTGAAATTTTATCTTCATTTAAGTTATGAAATTATTGGGAGAAATGATGTTGATGCAGAGAAGAAAAATCATTCAATTTTGCATTTACGGTACTACGACAGACACGAATGATATAAGCGGCATTCTAATTTAGGTTATTAGTTTTAGGCGTATTTGTTGATTTTATTAAGATTATTATTATGCAACGTGCCAATATCTTGGGATGTAAAGATACGAGGATATGGTCAATAATTAGTATTGGAGAGAGTATAGAACCTTAAAAGTATTTGCATATTATAGTTGTTCAGATACTTTTAAGGTTCTTGATTATTTTAGTAAGCAAATCTTAATTCATTAAGTTTGTTCCAGCTTCCACGTGTGAAATCTGGGATGGTGACAGGTGCGCTGTTATTTTCTATAGAAATTCTGGTTAGTTCTGCTAAGCAGCACCATTCTGCTAAGTCATAGACGTCCATATCCAAAGGAAGTCCATTACGGAGGCAATATATCAGACGATAATCCATGATATAATCCATTCCTCCATGCCCTCCAACTTGTTTTGCTGTTTCTTCTAATTCTTTGATAATAGGATGTTTGTATTTCTCCATTAATGCTTTTTTTATGTCATCCGATACAAATCCATGAGCGGTCAAATTTTCAAAATTAGGAGTTATTTTTTCCGATATTGGAGTCGGACGTAGGACATATCCTTCTACTGGATATTTGTTGGCAAACCCATTCGTCCCGGTTAACTGATACATACGGCTATAAGGACGAGGATTCATGACATTATGTTGAATCATCAAGGTTTTACCTTTTTCTGTACGAATCATGGTTGTTGTGTGGTCTCCATTTTGAAAATCCAAAATATCTTCTCCGGTTTGTTTTTTTATAATATCCGGGCCTGTTACAGCTTTAGTATCCATAGCCACTAAAAAATTCATTTTGTCTCCTCGGTGAATATTTAATAATTGGCATGCCGGTCCCATTCCATGTGTAGCATATATGTCTCCTCGGAATCTGCGATTGTAATCCAGGCGCCAGTTATTCCAATATTCTGGCCAAAATTCTTCCAAATTGTGGATATATGAGCCTTCTACATGTAAGATTTCTCCGAATAACCCTTGCTGTGCCATGTTTAGAGTTGTTAGTTCAAAATAGTCGTAGACACAGTTTTCAAGTTGCATACAATGTTTTCGGGTTCTTTCCGAAGTATCTATTAATTTCCAAATTTCATCTAAAGTCATAGCAGCAGGAACTTCTACTGCTACATGTTTTCCATGTTCCATGGCATATATAGCCATGTCGGCATGATGTTTCCAGTCTGTGGCTATATACACCAAATCAATGTCGTCTCGTTCACAGAGTTGTTTCCATGCATCCTCGCTTCCTGTATAGGAAATGGCTCGCGGATATCCGTTTTTGTCTAAAATTTTTTGAGTTTTTTCTACACACTCAGGACGAATGTCACAGAGTGCTATAATTTTGACTCCGGGAATATGAGTAAATCTGCTTACGGCACTTGGCCCTCTCATTCCTAATCCGATAAATCCGGTACGGACAGTATCTATTTTGGGGGCAGTTAGAGCAATGACATCAAATTGTCCTGCAGGCCTTTGAGGTACAGGGATTTCAATTAGATATGTTTCTGTTTTTAGAGAGGCATTACAGCTGAGACATATCAGTAGAAGCAAGTAGAAAAAAAATATATTCAACAATTTTTTCATGGTATAATATATATTTAATATTAGTTGTTTATAAATATTAACATAATGTTATGACGCCAACTATTTTTTATGTTGTATTATAAATATTCTCTTTCTTTTTTACTTAGTTTCTATATTTATGATCTCTCTTTCTCAGGTTTTTCAACTTTTATTTTGATTGTGGTCATGATTGAAATTTACGAAACTATTGCGAAACATTTTCAAGCAAAAGTAAATAAAATGAACCATAAATCTTTAGAAGAAATATGGTTTATATTGTTAACTTATTGGTTTTTATTTTTGTGACCCCAGCAGGACTCAAACCTGCGACCTTCAGAACCGGAATCTGACGTTCTATTCACTAAACTATGGGGCCTTTTAGCATGCAAATGTAAGAAATATTTGTAGCTTTGCAAATAGATATATTAAAAAGTTTAATTCTATAATTTATGAATGTGCGAATTGAAGAAAGCTGGAAGCGACGGTTGCAAGATGAGTTTGATAAAGACTATTTTGTGAAGCTTACTGATTTTGTCCGTTCGGAGTATGCTACTACTACAGTGTATCCTCCCGGTAGTCAGATGTTTAGCGCCTTTGATGCTTGTCCTTTTGATAAAGTAAAAGTTGTAATTTTAGGTCAGGATCCCTATCATGAACCTCGTCAGGCCAATGGTCTATGTTTTTCAGTAAATGATGGGATTATGTTCCCTCCTTCATTGCAAAACATCTTTAAAGAAATAGAATCTGATTTGGGAATTCCCATTCCTAAGAGTGGCGATTTATCGCGTTGGGCATCACAAGGAGTTTTGCTGTTGAATGCGACTCTAACGGTAAGAGCACATCAGGCCGGATCTCATCAGAATCGGGGGTGGGAGCAGTTTACCGATGCTGTAATACATCGTTTGGCAGAAGAACGAGAACATCTTGTATTTATTTTGTGGGGTTCTTATGCACAGAGAAAAGGGGATTTTATAGATCGTTCGAAACATTTGGTTTTAAAGTCTCCACATCCTTCTCCATTATCAGCACATAGGGGTTTTTTTGGAAATAAACATTTTAGTAGAACGAACGAATATTTGCGATCCTATGGGATAGAGCCTATACAATGGTAATGTTTTATGAAAATAGATGTAGAAGAACGTTCAAGAAGGGCAAAAGCTTTTTTCTTGGACGGATATAATTGTTCTCAATCGGTATTTTTGGCATATTGTGATTTATTTGGTATTGATGAAAGATTTGGGGCAACTTTGGTTGCTCCTTTAGGGGGAGGCATGGGCCGGTTAAGAGAAGTTTGTGGAACAGTAAGTGCTTCTTTTATAATTGCCGGGTTAAAGTATCCAGCTGGCATACCTGCCAATACACCCGAAGGGAAAGAAGCTAAAACGAAAAATTATACTGTAATACAAGAGCTGGCCGAGCGGTTTAAAAAAGAAAATGGTTCTATTGTATGTAGAGAATTATTAGGACTTACTAAGAAAAAGGATGATCCGATACCTTCAGACCGTACAGAAGAGTATTATAAACGTCGTCCATGTGCAGAATATGTTGCTATTGCTGCTCGTATTATTGGAGAAAAGTTGAATGAGGAATAAATAAATTAGGAGAGATAAAAAATAAACCCTGAAAATTTGATACAGGACTTTCAGGGTTTATTTATAGTACAAGCTATTGATTCCCGATGCAAAATATATTATTTTTTTATTATTTTAAAAATCCTATCTTGTATTTTGACGAAGTAAATACCTTTAGGATAAGAATCCATTTTTATTTGTTTGTTCTGAGTTTTCATTATCAAATTACCTGTACAATTTAGTATGTAAATTGAAGCATCATTATTAGTACCCTCTATATATAAGGTTTCTGTTACAGGATTAGGATATACAGATATTTTATTTTGTATTTCTATTTCTGAGACGTCTGTAGTTTTTTCTTCTATATATGTATAAGTGACGGTGCTACCAACATATTCATCGTTCGGATTTGGAAGATTAAATTTGATATTGGTGCTATTTCCATTCAATGCAACTTCTGCATTATTACCGGAGAGTATTCTAGAAATGGATATATTGATCTTTTGCTGAGAGTAAGTGGGGTCAGAAATTGATATGGTATATTTCTGATCTTTTATTTTCAATAGTATCATACATGGTTTATCACTGTAAAGGGATAATTCTTTTTCTAAATTGATTGTACCAGCCGTATACATGACAATTGCATATAGGTTGTTTATTTTGCTATATACAATTTGCCCTTTGGAATCATTTTTTTTAATTTCTAAACCTGTATTTTGAGTATATGATTCCATTTCTTTTATTGTTTTGTTTGGAGCAACGATGTATTGGTAAGTAGCATTATCAGGAGTTGTGCCATGATTGAGCCATATACTGAATATAGGTGCAGTTATTGTTTCAGTACTCCCTGATTTGGTTATTTTGCTCCACGAGCCTGCTTGCTCTTTCGCCTCTATATTGATATTGGCTTGCTGAGGAAATATATAACCTATATTATTGTGGTGTATCCATTTTATATCTTCCGAAGTGATGTTTTCGTCAGAGAGTTTTTTTGAATTAGCTCCGTCAGAATAGAAAACATCTCCTGATTGGAAACATTGATTGACTGATGTTACAACGGGAGCTGCCTCAGAAGAAACAATGTCGGAACCTAAACATATCATGGCATCGTCCATGAAGAAATAAGATTTGTTTGCTTTTACATTCTTATAATTATGTTGGTAGGCTAAAATTCCTGAAAGGCTATCACTGATTCCTCCTGCAAAAGTGTTTGTTGCTAATATATATCCGTTTAAATTTGTAAAACTATCTTTCTGAATAGATGTAGTACCCGGGATTCTATTCCAATTCCATAACGGGAAAATATTAAAATATTCCTCACCGGTTGTCATAATATTGGTTGCACCACAGGGAAGGTTGGCAGCTTTGATATTTTCTCCATTGAGAGACTCTGAACCATTAGTTCTGGATGATATTACTTTAGCAGAAAGGTAATAGTTCTTTCCATGGTGGGTCATCATATCGGATAGCCAGAAGTGTTTGTTACCCGAGGTAGGGAAAGGTGCATCTTCTTCAATATGTTGTTTCCATTTAGAATATATATCGGCATGTTCTGTATCAAATTTTGCCATTTTGTCTAATTCTTGTGGGATGAAATTCATATCATAATCAGATGGGCGTGCTATATTTCGACCTTTTACTCCGAAATCCATGACTTTTTTGTAGCTGAAAAGCATATGGCCATTAAGCATCATATCTGAAAATAGTTTTCTTTTTTCTGAACTGAAAGCTGAACTGAAAGTTGTACCTTCGGTAAGAATAATTGTGTTGTTAAGAGCGGAGATTAATTCTAGTCCGTAGCTTCCAGATTGAATTTGTCGTCTATGTTGATGAAAACTAAAGTCTGATTTTAAGCCTTCTTCTTTAGATTCACTTCCGTTGATTGGAAATTTTGTTTTTGCAATTTGTAAAATAGATGCCATTGATGAAAAACCTCGGAATGTTAGATTGTAATTATTTTCAATGCAACCTTTATTAAAAGTTATTTCCGAAACCCATGCCCGATTTTGTCCTTGATGACTTTGATTTCCTGTATCATCTTTTATAAACGTAGAATATCTTTTTATATCTGATGTCGGGACTTCGTTTTTTATTAGAATGAGTGTATAGGAGTATTTTTGAGGATCTCCGATTGAGTTCCACCACCAATTGTCTTCGTCAGTCGGATAATCCCATCGGGCAACATATTCGCATCCAGATACGATTTTTTTCAGTAAGAGTGGGCTTTTATAATAACTGCACTCAGGGTGGTTATATGCTGTAGCTAAAACGAGTAAGTTACTGAAGTGTTTATCAGGTCCCCATCCATCTGTTAATGAATGGGTATCCGAATAGTCAATGTCTGGCCAAGAGCCATCTTCTTTTATGGTATTCATTAGTTGAGTTGGATCTGTATAACCATTAGCAATTAGCCTCTGAACAATTCTTTTAGAGACTGTTTCTATGCTTGTATCATATTCGCTAGTATCGTTAATTCTGACTTCAGAGATACTATTCCATTTGTTTTGGGTATTTCCGTTACAATTTATTCTGATGTAACGAGCTTCCTGTGGGGGAAATGGAAAATTTTCCCAACTGCTGGTCGTACCGCTTGACGTACCGTTAAAAACTTCAGTGAAAGATTTTCCATCCGTTGATAATTCTATAGAGAGAGTTGTCTTACGTTTATCCCCAGTGTAGAATGCAATGTCTACGGATGCAATGTTTTTTTTTAATCTTAAGTCGAACATAATCCATTGTTCTCCTTCGGCGGACCATCGAGTAGAAAATTGTCTGTCTAAGGTTTTATCGGGTGTATTTTCTGTCCCAGCTTCATAATCGCTGGCAGTGACATCGATATCTATAACGGGCTTTTCTGGCTCAGGCATATCGCCTGGAGCCATTTTAATGAATTCACTGCTTGCTAATAAAAAAGCTCCTACACCGAAATCTGCTGTACTTGTTGCTGTAACAGGTTGAGAAGATTCAGGTTGCCAACCGGCACCTTGAACATACCCTAGAAGTCCCGATGGCTGTATTGCATAAGTTGTTAGTCCATCCCAAGCTTTCAATATAGTAGGAAGGTAAGTTTCTTTGTCTAGAAGACCGTTATTAATTCCCCAAGAAAGTCCATAGACAAAAAGAGCTGTCCCGCTTGTTTCCATGCCACCATAGTGTTCTGGGTCATCTAAGTTTACATTCCAAAAGCCATCGTCCCTTTGTCTGTTTTTTATAGCTTCGGCCATTTCTTTGAATGATGTTATAAATTCTTCCCGATATGGACTGTTTTTTGGTAGGTCCCTTAATACCCGAGCATAAGCAGCTAATGCCCAGCCATTGCCTCGAGACCAGAATACTTTTTTCCCATTGGGACTTTTTTTGAAAGAGTTTCCATCTCTGAACCATAGATGGTCAGTTGTGTCATACAGTTTTCGTGTGTTTTTTGTATCTTGATACATAGAGTACATTTGATTGAAATATGCGTCATCTTCATATAAAACTCCCAGTTTTGAAAATACAGGCATAGCCATATATAAAGCATCTACCCAGAACCAATCATCTTTGGCTTCTGTTGGATTTTTTATCAAATCATCTATACTTTCTTTGATAGCTTTGATTTTAATTTCATTTTTTATTTCGTCCAAGTTATAAAGGTCGATATATGTTTGTCCACATACTTGCTGGTCTGCACCATGATTAGCCGCAGAACTTCCTAAAGCCCAATTATTTTTCTCACCCCAATTGTTCATGTAGTTTAGTAACTCTTTATCTGGATATATTTTATAAAATTCCATACATCCAGTAAAATATATCGAAGTGACCCATTGATTATTTCCTGGAGTTGAGTGCCCAGATAAATAATAGTCATTTACCAATTTTATTTTCTTTAAAATTTCAGATTTTTGAGGGATGTTATCGATTCCTTGCGCAAAAGATGTAACTACAAATAAAGTAGTAAAAAGTACGCTAATTGTATGTTTGCTGAGATTCATGATTGATATTATTATTGATTTTTTGAGAATAGGTCTTTATTTTGAAAATTTCAGAGATTGTTTCTGCGTGTTTAATATATAGATACCTTTAGGGAAATTGTTTAATTCGATTCTTGACTCATATGTATCTAACATATGTTTTCCTGTTATGTCGAAAATTGAAACAATATTTTCGGGTAATTTATTTCGAATAATCAATGTATTTCCTTTTATTATGATATCAATAAGATTATTGCTAACAGTTGATATTCCGGTAGTCGATTCTGAAAATATTTTGGCTAATTCTTCTGGTAAAGTTTTTGGTTGATTTTCTGTGTTCATTCCGGATAAGATAGGAAGTGGATATTTTTCATTGCTCATGTTCCATATGCTGATAAAATTCCACTCCAAATTGAGATATGAATCTTCCTTTTTTAAGTCGGATGCAGTTGAGTTCAATCCATCTTTTCCGGAAGCATTACTTTCGGCATTAAGAGTTTCAGTTCCTCTTATTAGTTTTATGTCAGAAAGAGCTCTGTTATTCCTGATAGTAGCATTGACAGTCCCGTCTTTAATCCATCCGGCAATACGTCCGATTCTTGTTTGTGCGGTTTCTGATGTAGCTTCGAAAGATATAGAGGGATTTATTGCTACGCAATTTTCGATCGTAATTGTTGCACTGATGCTTGTTCCTGGACCTCCTACAATACCCAATAGACCTCCAATATTGTATCCTTCTCCTGTAGCATTGATTTTACTTGTACTATAGCAATTTCGTATAACAAACTCTGCTTTATTCCATAAATATCCAGCGATTCCACCTGCTCCTTCAGTATTGATGGATATATTTCCTGAACTGTAACAATCAGATATAATTACATTACCTTTATAACTATAGCCTAAAATACCACCACAGCTTTTTTCACCAATAATGCAGGCATCAGCATAACAATTTTTGATTTCGGCATTGGCATTTTCTTTTATTCTCCCTACTATGGCACCAATACTTTCTTTTCCAGAGATTCCTTTATCCGAAGTTTTTACTCCTAAATTTTTGATGATAGCATTACCCCCGATATATGAGAATAGACCTATTTCATTTGTTGCTGGCATATCAATCCAGAGCCCTGTTATCGCAAATCCGTTACCGTCTAGTGTCCCGGTGAAAGGTTCAGCCAATGAACATAAAGGTATCCATCCCGTCTCCGGACTATTGGCATATATCCATTCTGTTAAATCAATGTTCCCGGAGAGTTTGTAATGAGCATTAGGAAAAATTCCTATGTTATGTAACTGGGTCGCTGTTTTTATAATATATGGAGACGCTTCAGAACCATCACCACCCTCAAATTCAATTTTAGGTGTATTGAGTAAGTTATTTAATTCGTCAGACAATTTTATGGGTTGTTCATCTGTTGACAGTTGGCTTAAAATGGGAAATGAATACTCTTTATTGGGCATTGTCCAGATATTAGTAAAGTCCCATCCCAATTGTAAATATACAGTTTGTTCAATCAATTCATGTATATTTTGGGTTGTTCCGTCGTTTTCTATTGTGTTATTTTCAGGTTTGATATTAGTGCCATCTTTAATAAGTTTGGTTTCTTTTAGAGCTATATTGTTTTCTATAGTTCCTGTAGTATTTTTTTTTACTAATCTTCCAATAATGTGTCCAATAGAATTTTCAGTACTGGAACTGCTTATTTGCAGAAGAGGATTAATTGCTACGCAGTTTTTGAGAGTTATATGGGCAGCCTTATTGACAGACGGTCCACCTATAGTACCTACAATACCACCGACACAATCAGCATTCTCAGAAATAATATTGGCTGTTGTATAGCAATTTTGTATGATAAAATCTGCTTTATTCCATAACTGCCCAGCTATACCACCGGCATTACTATTTTTGGCGGTTACTTGTCCAGAGACATAACAATTGGATATAGTTACTCCGCCAGTATAACTATATCCTAAAATACCTCCGCTGTTTGTTGTCCCTTTTACGTGTACATCTGCAAAGCAGTTATTGATTAGAATATCAGTTGCATTATTGGATATACGGCCTACAATTCCTCCAACATCCGACCCTCCGATAATGCCTTGGGCTGTTGTTTTTAGAATGAGGTTTTTAATGACAGCATTTGTTCCTACCCAGGAGAAAAGTCCACCTATGTGGCTATCGGTTGGCCGGTTAAACCAAAGCCCGGTAATGGCATATCCTGCACCATCTAGCTGACCAGTGAAAGGCATAGATTCATCTGGACACAGAGATTCCCACCCTTTTTCAGGATTGTTGGTATTTATCCATTCTGTTAAATCAATATTATTTCCTAATTGAAAATAAGCATCTCGATATAAAGTAATGTTTTGTATCTGTTCTGCTGTCTGAATAATATACGGGGAGCTGATTGTTCCTTCTCCACTCGTGAATTTGTCAGATATCGCTTGGGAAGGGAGAACTGACGATAAAACAAGAATAACAGATAAAAACTTTGTTTTCGAAAATAGATAAAATGCTTTTCTCATATAATATTGATGGTTAAATGTATACAGCAAATATAGAGCTTGTTAAATACCTAAAAAAGTACTTTATTATCTAATTCTTGTACTTATCGGACTATGAATGGTATATTTTAAATTAAGATATATGATGTTTATATACATACAAAGCGCAGAGATTTTAATCCCTGCGCTTTGTATATTAAGTTTATTTAGTTTTATTGAACGCCTCCGATAATTCCTTTATCAGAATGTTCGATAAAATCCAAGATGTATTGAATCTCTGGAGACATAGGTACCATTTCTCTTATATTGCGGAGAGCGTTTTCTAAACTGGTTCCACATTGATATATTTGACGATAGGCTTTTGCTATATTATCTAAAATGTCATTAGGAATATTTCCCTTTTTTGATAAAAGAACAGCATTGATTCCATAATAACTGATTGGATTATGAGCAGCGACAATATATGGGGGTACGTTTTTATTTGCTCGACAACCATCTCTGACTAATGTCCAACCGCCTACGTGGCAACCATGTTTGAGGATAACTCCGCTACCTAAGATTGCTTTATCATCAAGGGTACAGTTTCCTGCAGTTTTTGTTCCGTTACCCAAAATACAAAAATTTCCGATTTGAGTATCATGGGCTATGTGAACACCCTCTAAAATGAAATTTCCATTTCCAACAGTGGTGGAATTCCCTTTAAATGTTGCTCGGTTGATAATTGCTTTTTCTCGGATTACATTATCATTGCCGATTTCTACAAAAGTTTCATCTCCTTTAAATTGAAAGTCCTGAGGAGTTGCACCGATGATTGCAGCTTGGTACACCATATTGTTACTTCCCATATGGGTTCCTGACAGGATACTTGCATAAGGCATAATTGTACAGTTGTCTCCGATTTCGACATTTTCATCGATGTACGCAAAAGGGTGGATGGTGACATCTTTCCCAATTTTTGCCTTCGGATTTACATAGGCCAATGGACTAATCATAATTTTACTAATTTAAGGTTCATAACTTATCGTCCTCCACCTAATGCATGATAGAGATTAACTATCGCTTGCATACGCTGGAAACTATCGGATACCTGTGAAAGTTGTGCACTTAGTAACGATTGTTGAGCTGTAAGTACTTCGAGGTATGTCGATGTCCCTAAAGTTAACAATTGTTGTGTATATTCAACCGATTTTTCTAAAGAATTTATTTGTTTCTCGCGTTGAATACTCTTTTCTTTTGCAGATTCATAGGAAGTTAAAGCATTGCTAACTTCACTTCCTGCATTTAGAATTGCCTGTTCAAAACTAAGTTTTGCACTTTCTTGTTGAGCTTTAGCTATTTTTAGTTGAGCAATATTGGCTCCACGGTAAAAAAGTGGTTGTGTGAGAGAACCTAAAGCTGACAAAATCATTTTTCCTGGATTGACTATCATATTTCCAGCTTGATTTGTCCATCCTAATGTCCCGGAAATGGAAATTTGCGGATAAAAATTTGCACGGGCTTCATTTGTTCCGTAGTAAGCCATAGCAAGTGCCATTTCTGCGGCTTTTACATCCGGCCGGTTTGCCAATAATTGTGCAGGAATTCCCGCATTTAAAACTTCAGGGAAATTTTGGTCATCGATAGAACCCCTTTCTATTTTTTGAGGAGCCTGTTTTAGAAGCAAAGACAAAGCGTTTTCTGCTTCTTTTATTTGTTGTTTTATGTCCGGGATTGAAGCTTTGACCATATAACTGTTTGCTTCACTTTGTACAATTGCAGCTTCATTAACCATTCCGGCTTCTTTCATTGCCCGCATGGTTTCTAAGCTTTTATCCCAGATTACCGATGTTTCTTCTGTGATAGATAGCTGTTTGTCCAGCATCAGTAAGGTATAGTAATAATTTGCGATAGCAGATATTACTTGCGTTTGTACTGCTTGTTTATAAGCCTCACTTTGTAGTAAAGCAACTTTTGCTTTGCGTTTTGAGTTAAGCAATTTCCCGAATAAGTCTATTTCCCAACTGGCTGCGACCGGAGCAGACCATGTCCATGTTGGATTTGATTTGTTAAAGCTACTAACTCCTCCCTGTGGTGATAAAACCAAGGAGGGAGCATAAGCCATACGAGCACTCATAAAACTTGCTTCTGCTTGTTTTACATTTAACATGGCACTCTGTAAATCCGTATTTTGATCTAAGCCTAATTGTATAATTTCTTGTAACTTGGGATCGGTGAATACTTCTTTCCACGGCAGATTACCCATATTAGTCGTATCCGAAGTAAGTGTGTCATTTACAGAGAGAGGATCTCGGTAAAGACCTTTTGTATCAATTTCGGGCCGATCATAGGATTTGTATATGTGGCAGCTACTCATCAAAGCTGCCAGACATACGGTATATAAAATTTGTTTCTTCATTCTTTTTATCTTTAAAAACCGTTTCTGTACAAATTCTTACTTACTTATATATTGTTCGATATCGGCTTCCAGCTCTGTATTGTCCAAATCTTTCCATTCCATCGGTTTGAATTTTTCTTGTAGCGTTTGGAATGCAACAAATAGTGTAGGAACTATGAATATCTGGCAAATCATACCGATTAGCATACCTCCGATAGCTCCGGTACCTAGAGTACTGTTACCATTTGCTCCGACACCATGAGCGAACATCATGGGTAGTAATCCAATAACCATAGCTAATGAAGTCATCAATATAGGACGTAAACGGGCAGAAGCCCCGAGAACTGCAGCAGAAACAATACTCATTCCTGTTTGTCTCCGTTCGAGTGCAAATTCGACAATAAGGATAGCATTTTTAGCTAAAAGACCAATTAACATAATCAATGCAATTTGCATGTAGATATTGTTTTCTACTCCCATAAATTGGGCAAAAATGAAACTTCCCATTAACCCAAATGGTACAGAAAGTATAACGGCCAATGGTAAGATGTAACTTTCGTATTGTGCACTTAATAACAGATATACGAATACGAAGCATAGTACGAATATCAAATATGTAGTACTACCACTTGTACTTTGCTCTTCTCGTGTCATACCAGAATATTCGTATCCATATCCAGAAGGTAGAGTTTCTTTAGCAACCTCTTCAATTGCTTGGATAGCTTGTCCTGAACTATATCCCGGTGCAGGAGAACCATTAACTGTCATAGATGTAAACATGTTAAATCGTTTGATGTTGTCCGGTCCATATACTTTACGCAATGTTATGAACTGGGTAATCGGGGCCATTTCGTTTCCATTACGGATCATAATCTGATTCAGTGTTTCAGGACTTACACGAAAATTAGCATCAGCCTGTATCATAACTCGGTATAGCTTACCAAAACGATTAAAGTTTGATGCGTATAGTCCACCATAGTATCCTTGTAATGCAGATAATAGTGTACTAGGGCTGATTCCAGCTTGTTTACATTTTGCCGCATCGATATCTACCATGTACTGTGGATAGTTTGGATTAAATGACGTTTGTGCCGCTGCAATTTCAGGACGTTCGTTTAATTTTGCCAAGAAACCTTGGGCAACAGAATAGAAACGGTCCAAGTCTCCACCCGTTTTGTCTTGTAAGTTAAATTCGAAACCATTGGTTACACTATATCCAGGTATCATAGGAGGAGCAAATACCAGAACGCGGGCATCTTTTATCAAGTTCATGGCTTGCATATAGAGCATACCTGTAACTGACGTTACATCTTGCCCTTTGCCTCGTTCGTCCCACGACTTAAGCTTACAAATAAATGTCCCATATGAACTTCCTTGACCTGAGATAAAGCTATAACCTGCAATTTCTGTACGACTTTTAACAGCGGGATTAGCAGCAATTAGACTGTCTATTTTTGCCAATGCTGCTTGAGTCCTTTCGAGTGAAGTTGCCGGAGGCATATCGACTACAACAAAGAATGTTCCTGTATCTTCATTGGGTACGAGTCCAGTAGGTGTTGCTTTCATCAATGCGACAAGTATTACAATACTGGCAATTACAGCTCCAAATCCTAACCATTTTTTATTAATGAAAATCATGATACCCTTTTTATATTTTTCAAGGGTTATATCGTAAGCTGTATTAAATGCAGTATGGAACCTTTTCATTAGACTCATTTTGACTTTTTTCCCTTCTTCATCTTTTTGATGAGGCTTTAGGAATAAGGCACAAAGAGCAGGACTCAAAGTCAATGCATTAATAGCCGAAAGTCCAATGGATATAGCCATCGTTAATCCAAATTGGCGGAAGAATGTTCCAGATGTTCCCGGCATAAAACTTACTGGGATGAATACGGACATCATCACTAATGTAATGGATACGATAGCACCGGATATTTCATTCATGGCATCGATAGATGCTTTGACAGGAGACTTGTAACCTTGGTCGAGCTTTGCATGTACTGCTTCGACGACGACTATCGCGTCGTCGACGACTATCGCAATTGCTAGCACAAGTGCACAGAGAGTCAATAAGTTCAGACTGAATCCAATAAGTGACAGAATACAGAAGGTACCTATCAATGCTACAGGTATGGCAATAGCTGGTATTAATGTGGAACGGAAATCTTGTAAGAAAATAAATACTACAAGGAATACTAAAATAAAAGCCTCGATCAATGTTTTTAATACTTCATGAATAGATGCATATAAGAAATCGTTGGCATTCAGTAACACATCATATTTTACTCCAGGAGGAAAATCTTTAGATGAATCTTCAAGGATTTTACTGATATTATTGATAATCTCTGTAGCGTTCGACCCTGCGGTCTGGAATATCATAGCCGTAACTCCTGGATGTCCATTGGTCCGAGTTCCGAAACCATATGTCAAACCTCCTAATTCAATACGTGCGACATCTTTTAGACGTAAAACTTCTCCGCTTTCCGTAGCTCGTATTACGATATCTTCAAATTCTTCGGGTGTTTCTAATCGGCCTTTATATCTCATGATATATTGGAAAGATTGATCTCCACTTTCTCCAAATTGACCGGGAGCAGCTTCGATGTTCTGTTCGGCAAGGGCTGCGGAAATATCGCTTGGCATCAATTTATATTGGGCCATCACATCTGGTTTCAGCCAGATACGCATGGAGTAATCAGCTCCCATTACCATTGCATCACCTACACCGGCAACACGTTGAATTTGAGGGATAAGATTGATTTTTACATAATTTTGCAGAAAAGTTTCGTCGTATCGGTTATCAGAACTGAAAACGGAGATACCCATCAACATACTGGTTTGCCGTTTACTGGTAATCACTCCGACTTGAGTTACTTCTGCCGGTAAAAATCCTTGGGCTTTAGCTACACGGTTCTGCACATTGACTGCAGCCATGTCAGGATCAGTCCCTTGCTTGAAATATACTTGAATGGATGCTTCTCCATTATTTGAGGCTGTAGAAGTCATGTACATCATGTTTTCTACGCCGTTTATTTGTTCTTCCAAAGGAGCGATAACACTGTTCAATACAGTTTGGGCATTGGCTCCCGTATAGCTAGTACTTACTTGTACTGTGGGAGGAGCGATATCCGGGTATTGGGTTACGGGTAATGATACTAATCCCAATATTCCTAAAATAACGATTAAAATAGAAATAACCGTTGATAATACCGGCCGCTTTATAAATCTGTCTAATTTCATAATTTTTTGTATTTAATACGGATTGATTTTTCCGTTTGATAAAATGATAGACGATAAATCCTTATTTTTTAGCTGCGCCCATAGCTGATGCTTGTTGCGCTGCATGCTGAATTTTAGCCGCGGATTCTTCAGGGGTGATAGGCTTGATAGTCATGCCGTCTTTTACGGTAGTTCCTATACCTTCAACCACTATTCGGTCTCCGGCTTTTAATCCGGAGGTTACGACATATTGTTGTCCGTTATTAATAGGAAGGATCTCAATCCCTACGATTTTTACGACAGAGCTATCATTTACTACAAAAGCATATTTTTTATCTTGTATTTCGTATGTTGCCTTTTGTGGAATTACGATTGCGGAATCATTTTTGACAGGAACCAATATATTTCCTGAGCCACCACTGCGCAATACTCTTTCTGGATTTAAAAATGTGGCACGAATGCTTGCTGCTCCAGTTGTTTGATCGATAACTCCACTTAATGTTTCGATTTTTCCTTTTTCTGAATAGATGCTACCGTCTGCTAATTGTAGCTCTACTTCAGGCATTTGAGATAAAGCTCCTTTTCCTTGGCGAGTAAGCTCTAAAATTTGTTTTTCATTCATTGAAAAGTAGACAAACATTTTAGAAAAATCAGATACAACTGTTAAAGGGGTTGCTGATGATGGACTTACCAAACTTCCAACACGGAAAGGTATATTTCCTACAATTCCGTCTGATGGGCTTGTAACTTGGGTATAAGAAAGGTTGTTTCTTGCGTTGATCAGTTGTGCCTGGGCTTGAGCTAATGTAGCTTTTTGAGTTGCCAACTGATTTTCTGCCATTTGTAAATCGTAATCACTAATGATATTTTTCTTTGCAAGTTCTTTTTTATTTTTGACGGTAAGTTCATTTGTAGCTACATTTGCTTCGGCTACTTTTACTGCCGCTTCAGCTACTTTTACTGCCTCTTGATATTGAATAGGGTCAATGACGAATAAAAGTTGTCCTTTCCGTACTAATGCACCTTCATCTACACATAATTTAGTGATGAATCCACTTACATTTGGGCGAATTTCGATATCCTGGCAACCTTTTATTGTTGCGGGATAACTGTTGTTTAGCTCTATGGCAGTTGGTTTGAGTGTAACAACTGCATACTCTTGAGCTGCATTAGGTAAAGTTTGTCCTTTTTTGCCACAGGCAAAAAGAGAGAGAGACAAAGCGATTAAAATTACTCTTTGAGATTGAATAATCATAGATTTGCTAATTTTCATTGTCTGCTTGTTTTGATGTTATCTTCTATTGATATAATTATTATTTTGAAAACCTATTAGGTCTATCCATCACGGATAAAAATGTATGCAAAATTACCCTGATTCTTATTACTATTTTTTGATATTTATCAAAAAAACGTGGGTCATAATAATAAAGGTGGTTAAAAGATATTTTTGTTAAATTGTTTATTAAATAAAAAAAAAGTTTATGTATCTTTTTAAATGTTATAACTTTTGTCAGCACGAATTCGGCTGAGAGTTTCCGGAGTAATGCCTAAAAACGAAGCTATGTGTCCTAAGGTTGCTTTTTGTAAAAGTTTTGGATATTTAGAAAGTAACCATTCGTAACGTTCTTTTGCAGTTTTGCATTGCAAATTTATAATTCTTTCTTCTAAAAAAGTGTTATAACGATATAAAATGGTTAATGAAAATCTAGCAAATTGAGGGTAGTCTTTACAAAGCTCATCAAAAGGGAACATTTTTAAAGAGAAGGCTTCTGTATCTTCGAGAAATTCTATAATTTCAGGATAGTCTTTTTTTGTTAATTTAGAACGAACGGATATGAGTAGGTTCGTTTCAAAGGCAAATGAAAAAGTAATATCTTTCCCATCTTTTAAATAAAAGCTACGGCATCCGCCTTTTTTGATATAATATATTTGTTCATCAAATTCAGAAGGATTCACCCATATTTCTCCTTTTTTGAAATGCTGAGGAACTATTTGTGTCTTCAAAAATTCTGTTTGAAGTGAGGATAATTGGAGGTTATCTTGTAAATAATTGATAAATTCCTGCATTTTTATTCGTTTTTGAGAACGAACAAATGTAGTGAAATATGCTAAATTGTAATAAATTCAATGCATAATTTTTGTGCTTTTTCAGAAATAATTTTTGTCTGTAAACTTTTTTTGTCAATTAGAGATAGCAATCATATCAGGAATGAATTGTTTTTTTAAAGGGTCGTAACCAAACCAATATTTATTTTGGGGAGTGGGTAACATGTAAAGTTTCATATTTTTATGATATTTGCCTTGTATTATTTCCCAGTTATTAGGAGGAGTTTGTCCTTTGGTTTTTATGTTTTCGGCAGGTTCTTTTTTTAAGGACATTCCGGCTTTTATCCAGGCGAGCGCTACGTCGAATATATAAGATGGGTATTCTTTTTTACAGAAATCATAAAGTAATAATCCTCTTTTTTCGATACTTAGGGGTTTGTCTATAACATCTGATTTTATAAGGTATTTGAGAAAGTGTAGAATAAAATTTTTCTCAGATATTATTAATTTTCTTGTAATATCTTTCCATACATGAGTATTATAATATCCATCGAGTAGACGAGAAATAAGTCTGGCCTGTTGTAACTCTTCAATAGACATTGATGCCGTTTCTAAAACTTCGTATGGTGGAAGAGGCGAGTAATGGATGTTTAATTCTTCAGCTCTGCGACGCATTTCTGTTCCTGGTAATAATTTTAGTGACTCGAGTTGAATTTCTCCTGCTCCGAATTGTGCTAAAGTATAAATGTCACTTATGACTTGTTCAAAGTGATATAGTGGTAGTCCCGCTATTAGGTCTGCATGGGTTTCCATATTAGGTAGATTGCAAAGAAATTGTAACCCGTCGAGGGAATTTTTTAAATTTCCTTTTCTACGGCAACAGTCTAGTACCTCCTCGTGTAAGCTTTGAATTCCCGCTTCCAAGTGTAAAATTCCTTTAGGCATGCTTTTTAACGTGTTTTTAGCTTCTGCATTTAGTAGTCCAGGGTGTATTTCTAAGTGGAAACGAATAGAATCTTCAAATTCAGAGAAGAGAGCTAAAAGTTCTTTTGCTCTAGCTGTGTTATAATTGAATGTGCGGTCAAGGATTCTGACATTTTGTATTCCGTGAGATTTTATGTTTTGTAATCTCGTACGTATTGTATCTACAGGCAGTGCCCTTACAGGTTTTTCTCCTCCGCTGACACAAAAAGCACATGTATTGAAACATCCTCTTGTTGTTTCTAATTGAACAAATGGCTTTTCCCAATTGAAAAAACGGCTGGATTCAGGGTATTTTAATTTGTCAAATTGTAAAACTCGGGCTGTGCCATTGTCATGATATTTTTGAGAGTTGTCGAAATAGCATAATCCTGTTATAGTACTCCATTGGGCCTGTTTGTTCCAAATATCAATCCATTTAGGGAAATATTCTTCTCCTTCTCCTCTGAATACACAATTGATATATGCATGTGTAGAAAGAAAGTCGTAATTGTCTCCTAAAAATTCGGGACCACCAAGTATAACGATAGTTTCGGGGTAAATTGCTTTCAGGCGGGATATAACATGGAGCAAAAACTCTCGGTTAAAGAGCCATGCTGTGGCAGCGATGACATCTGGTTTGTATTTTGCTGCGTTTTTTACTACCATTCCAATATTTTCGTTGATAGTTGCAGATATAACTGACCATTCAATGGACTCTTCGTTTTGCATTTGGGCATGTAGTGCAGGTAATGCTAAGGATGCATGGGCATAAGAGCTATTTAAGTCTATCCAAAGTAATTTCATAAATATCTGGTATTTTTTGTGCAAAGATATAAAGATAATATAAACGGGAGTGAAAGCAAATCGATTGGTTTACGTTGAATGTATACTCATGATAGTAAGAATGTAAAACCTCATAGCTAAAATATGGACTAAACTATTTAATGGAAAATACTGTTATAAAATGAAAAACTTATTTTGTTATATATGAAAACTATTATTTATTGGATACTTTTGTCCTTGATATTTATTGGAAGTTGCCATCGAAAAAAGATGCCGTATACAGATTATAGCGATTATCCATCATATTGGGGAGATGATTTGGGGATGAAAGTTTCTGATAATGAAACAAATTTTGCTTTATGGTCTCCGGCCGCGGAGGAGGTGGAATTACGAATATATGATAATGGTGAGACTGGAGAGCCTGAACAAATAATAAAAATGACTCGAAAATCGGGCAAAGACCCATGGAGAGCTACCTTAAAGGGACAACTTTATGGAAAATTTTATACTTTTAAGATAAAGGAAAATGGTAAGTGGTTGGCTGAAACTCCTGGTATATGGAATAAAGCCGTAGGTGTGAATGGTAAAAGGGCGGCTATTATAGATATGGCAGCTACAAATCCAGAAGGTTGGGAAAATGACCAAAGACCGGCATTAAATAGTTTTAATGATATTATTCTTTATGAAATGCATCATAGGGATTTTTCTATCGATTCTACGTCTGGTATCCAAAATCGTGGAAAATTTTTAGCATTGACTGAAGAAGGAACGAAAAGCCCTTTGGGAGAGATGACTGGAATAGACCATCTGAAAGATTTAGGGGTAACCCACGTTCATATATTGCCTTCATATGATTTTGGTTCTATAGATGAACGCAAATTAGATGAAAATATGTATAATTGGGGATATGATCCTCAAAATTATAATGTACCAGAAGGTTCATATTCAACAGATCCTTATACTCCGGAGACTCGTATACGAGAAATGAAAAAAATGATACAGTCTTTACATAAAAATGGAATACGGGTAGTTATGGACGTAGTATATAATCATACATATAAAAATGATGAATCGAATTTTAGTTTGACTGTTCCAGGCTACTTTTATCGACATAATCCAGACGGGGGTTATTCCGATGCAGCTCATTGTGGAAACGAAACGGCCTCAGAACGTGAAATGGTGAGACAGTATATTGTAGAATCAGTTAAATATTGGGCAAAGGAGTTCCATGTAGATGGTTTTCGTTTTGATTTAATGGGGATACATGATTTGGAAACAATGAATCAGGTACGGAAAGCGTTAGATGAAATTGATCCAACGATTTTTATATATGGTGAAGGTTGGACGGCTGGACCATCTCCTTATCCAGAAGAAAAGAGGGCTTTGAAAAAAAATGCTGCACAGATGCCAGGAATTGCTGTTTTTAATGATGATATACGAGATGGTATAAAGGGGAGCTTCAAAGATGATGCAATGAGAGGATTTGCAACGGGAGATACTGCTTTGGATGAGAGTGTTAAGTTTGGAATTGTCGCTGCAACGTTTCATCCTCAAATAAATTATGGGAAAGTGAATTATTCTTCAGCACCTTATTCTGTTTATCCGTATCAGTCTATAAATTATGTATCGAGTCATGATGACTTGAATTTGGTTGATAAATTACGAGTTTCTAATCCAGATGCTTCGCAAGATGACTTATTGAAATACGATAAGTTGGCCCAAACGATTGTGTTTACTTCTCAAGGTGTACCTTTTATGTTTAATGGAGAAGAAGTTTTCCGTTCTAAAAAAGGAATACATAATTCATTCCAGTCTCCGGATTCTATCAATAAAATAGATTGGACCAATAAGAGTATATATAAAGATTTATATACCTATTATAAAGCCCTTATTTCTTTGAGAAAAAATCATCCAGCATTTCGGATGCAACGTACTAAAGATATACAAGAAAAACTGCATTTTTTAGATACGGGGCAAAATGGAGTGGTTGCTTATACTCTGGGTGATTATGCAAATGGCGATTTGTGGAAAGAAATTTTGGTGGTGTTTAATGGAAATAAAATGGATAAGCAAATAGAAATACCAAAAGAGGAGTGGATTATAGTTGGGAAGGATGGAAAGATTGATGAAGATGGTATAGGAAAAATGTCTGGTGGAAAAATTTTAGTTCCAGGCTCTTCAGCCTTAATTCTTTATCATAATTAAATGTACAGAAATAGATGTTTGTGTATTCTGATTTTTAAATAAAGAGTTAAAATATTCGGCTATATATTTTAATTTTCGATGATAATCTCTATATTTGTGTAGAATTTGATATAAAATGTCCGATAATCCAAAATTGTTATTGGTTACTTTAGGCGCAAAAATCAGAGAATTGATGAGGCGTCATGAGGAGCTGAAAGAAAGAGCGGAAGCGATGCAAATGCATATAGCAGAACAGTCTGAAGAAATATCGGCTTTACGGAAGGAATTAGAGGAGATGAATATCAAATACCAGAACCTGAAGACGGCAAAAGGACTTGCATTTGGAGATAGTGATGTTCGTGAAGCTCGAAACAGGTTCAACAAATTAGTGCGGGAAATCGATAAGTGCATCTCTTTATTAAATGAATAGATGCTATGAACGATAAGTTAAAAATTAATTTGATAATAGCCGGGAGTTCGCATACTCTTTTTATAAAACCAGAGGAAGAAGAGCTTATCAGGAAAGCGGCAAAATTGATAGAGATAAAACTTGCTAATTATACAGGGCGTTTAGGCGCGGATAAAACGAAAACCCAACAGGATTTTCTGAGTATGACGGCATTGGAATTATCATATGCATATCTGAAAATGAAAGAATCACGGGATGTGGATATGTTAGCCCAATCAATTAAGGAGCTGGATGAGGACTTAGGAGGCTATTTGAAAAACGATTAATAAAATATAAATATTGAAATTTCCTGCACTGCATCAAGGTGTCATAACCTTGTTTGTAGTGCTTTTTTATAATAATTAAATACGAACAGATGGAATACATACTATTAATTGGGATCGGTATTGGTTGTTTGTTGTTAGGTGGCGGTTTGGTTTACGTTATCTACAAAACCTTACTGAAATCCAGGGTAAAATCAATTATTGAGGAGGCCGATAAAGAGGCTGAAGTTATAAAGAAAAATAAGATGCTTGAAGTGAAAGAAAAATTTCTTCACTTGAAGGCTGATATGGAAAAACAAGCTAATGCTCGTAATGCTAAATTGCAGTCGGCTGAAGCTAAAGCAAAACAACGAGAATTGCAGTTAAATCAACAGCAGCAGGAATTACAGCGTAAAAAAGCTGAGGCTGATGCTATACGATCAAATTTGGATGCCCAACTTGAGGTAATTGAAAAGAAGAAACAGGAGTTGGAACGGTTGCATAAAACAGAGGTTGAGAAATTAGAGCATTTATCGGGTCTTTCTGCTGACGAGGCGAAAGAAAAATTAATAGAATCATTGAAAGAAGAAGCAAAGACTGAAGCTGCATCTTATATTAATGATATAATGGATGAAGCCAAGTTGACAGCTAATAAGGAAGCTAAACGGATTGTTATTCAGAGTATACAGCGAGTTGCTACAGAAACGGCGATAGAAAATTCAGTAACAGTGTTCCATATTGAATCGGATGAAATAAAAGGGCGTATTATAGGTCGTGAAGGGCGTAATATCCGGGCTCTTGAAGCGGCTACTGGTGTTGAGATAATTGTAGATGACACTCCGGAGGCTATTGTCCTTTCAGCTTTTGATCCTGTTCGGCGCGAGATTGCCCGTTTGGCGTTGCATCAGTTAGTTACCGATGGACGTATCCATCCTGCACGTATCGAAGAAGTTGTTACAAAAGTTAGGAAACAAATTGAGGAAGAAATTATAGAGACGGGAAAACGTACAGCAATAGATTTAGGAATTCATGGCCTGCATCCTGAATTGATTCGCTTAGTAGGTAAGATGAAATACCGTTCTTCTTATGGACAGAATTTATTGCAACATTCTCGGGAGACAGCTAATTTATGTGCAGTTATGGCGAGCGAACTTGGTTTGAATCCTAAAAAAGCGAAGCGTGCTGGATTATTACATGATATAGGAAAAGTCCCTGATGAGGAGCCGGAGTTGCCACATGCTTTATTAGGAATGAAATTAGCTGAAAAATACAAAGAGAAACCTGACATTTGTAATGCTATTGGAGCTCATCATGATGAAGTGGAAATGAGTAGTCTTATTGCTCCTTTAGTGCAAGTGTGTGATGCTATATCGGGTGCAAGACCTGGTGCTCGCCGAGAGATTGTTGAAGCTTATATAAAGAGATTAAATGACCTTGAACAATTGGCGCTTTCATACCCAGGAGTATTGAAAACATATGCAATACAGGCTGGCCGAGAATTAAGGGTAATTGTGGGGGCTGATAAAATTGATGATGCAGAGACTGAAAACCTGTCAACGGAAATAGCTAAACGGATTCAAGATGAAATGACTTATCCTGGTCAGGTTAAGATTACCGTTATACGGGAAACCCGTGCAGTAAGCTTTGCAAAATAAACGATATAAAGTATTGCCTTAAGGCATAATATAACGGCACAAACCACAGATGTCACTCAAAACTTTTTGTGTGGTCTGTGGTTTGTGTAATTAAAATATAATACAATGGACAATTCGTCAGATAATAATATAAGTAACCAGACTTCGAAAAAAAAATGTTGTTGTCGAGATCAGGCTAACAAGTTATATTGTTATGATTGGTTAGCTGATTTGCCGGAATCACATAATGATACGGAGATGGTGGAAGTGCAGTTTAAGAATACAAGAAAAGGATATTATAAAAATTCCACTCATATAAAGCTTGAAAAAGGAGATATTGTAGCTGTTGAAGCGAACCCTGGACATGATATTGGAGTTGTTACATTGACAGGCCGATTGGTTTTACTGCAGATGAAAAAGAATGGAGTGAAACTTGATAATCCAGATTTGAAGAGGATTTATCGGAAAGCGAAACCAAACGATTTGGAAAAATGTGAAGAAGCAAAGGCCAAAGAACATGATACAATGCTCCGAGCTCGTAAGATAGCAGAGGATTTGAATCTGAATATGAAGATTGGAGATGTAGAATATCAGGGGGATGGTAATAAAGCAATTTTTTATTATATTGCAGATGACCGGGTTGATTTTAGACAGTTGATAAAAGTATTGGCGGAAGTTTTTAAGGTTCGTATTGAGATGAAGCAAATCGGAGCTCGGCAGGAAGCTGGGAGGATAGGTGGAATAGGACCTTGTGGTCGTCAATTGTGTTGTTCCAGTTGGATGACGAGTTTTGTCTCTGTAGCTACGAGTGCAGCTCGTTATCAGGATATTTCATTAAATCCTCAAAAATTGGCAGGCCAATGTGCTAAGTTGAAGTGTTGTTTGAATTACGAGGTGGATGCTTATGTAGAAAGTCAGAAAAAATTACCGTCGAAGGAGATTCCTTTAGAGACAAAAGATGCAGTATATTATCATTTTAAAACAGATATTTTCAAACGTCAGATGACTTATTCCTCAAGTAAAGATATGGCGGCTAATTTGGTAACTTTGGATGCATCTCGGGTTTTTGAGATTATAGCTTTGAATAAGCGAGGTGTGCGGCCAGATAGTTTGGAAATAGAGACTAATAAAGAACCTATTCGTAAGGATTTTGAAGATGTTGTTGGTCAGGATAGCCTTACGCGTTTTGACAAGGCGAAAAAGAAATCGAATGGGA
>UMEI01029803.1_pt1 | contig 28024 bp, 18 predicted proteins | sample 1964711 | NCBI WGS metagenome assembly UMEI01 (sample SAMEA4836016, study PRJEB28245) | human gut metagenome | biome: gut microbiome; material: fecal sample | place: Denmark | collected 2008 | reverse complement strand
GCAGGAACAAATGCAGAATCAGATGAAAAAGCAGGAACAAAAATAAATAAAGAATCAGATGCAAAGAAAAGTAAGAAATATAGAAAAGAATTCCTTAGTCAGAAACAGAAAGACACAACTTTTCTTGTAATTAAGATTATCTTAGTTTGTATGTTTGCAGGTGCATATTCAATGCTGTATATTTGGGATTTGTATACTTTTAAGGGAAAAGTTTATCCTATGAGAATTGTAGTTCCAACATTGTTGTTTGTAAGTTCTTCAGCATTAATGTTTGTAAAAATAAAAGTTAACAGATGGGTTAATTTTGTAATATCTATTTTGGTAAGCTTAATTTTAGTATATGGAAACTTTGTAATGTTACAGAAGTCTCAGGGATACGAATATAAGCTTGAAGGGGATTATGTTAAATACAATATTATGGTTTTATTTATGATTTTTATGGTTATATTTGCAGTTACTAACAGTTTTAAAGTTGCAATTATAACAATGAACATTGTAAATATTGTTATGGGACTTGCAAATTTCTATCTTGTACAGTTTAGAAACTCAGGATTTTTGGCAGCAGATATTGTAAACATAAAGACTGCGGCAAATGTGGCAGGCGGATATTCTTATAGAATGAATTATAGAGTTTATCTGTTCCTTATAAGTTCCATTGCAATATGTTTTTTTGCAACTAAGTTAGGCAAGAACGTGGTAATTAAGAAGTTCTGGAGACTTATTCCTATGGCATTGGCACTTTTAATGGTGATTAATGTTAATGACTTAGTTCAGTCAAAGGAATATGTTAAAATATTGAAAGTCAAATATTTTAAGCCACAGGAAACATTTAATACTAACGGTTTTTACATAACATTTGCAAGAAGTATTAACGACCTTCAGGTTAAGAAGCCTAAGGATTATTCTGTTCAGAAAGTTGAAAATCTGGCAGAGCAGTTTAAGGGTACTAAAACTACAGTTTCTAATGATAAGAAACCTAACATTATAATGATAATGAGTGAGGCATACACTGATTTTATGTCTTTTGCGGATGTACCTTTAAGCGAAGACAATATGCCTTTCTTCCATAGTTTAAAGAAGAATACATTAAGCGGTCAGATGTTTGTATCAGTTTTTGCAGGAGGAACAGCATCAACTGAGTTTGAAGCCTTAACTTCTAACTCAATGGCATACATTCCTAATGGCATAACAGCATATACTACATATATCAACTCACCTATGACTTCTCTTGCGTCAACTTTAAAGGCACAAGGATATGGTGGAATAATAGCAATGCACCCTTACAAGGGAACAGGATACAAGCGTAACAAGGTTTATCCTTTATTGGGATTCAACAAATTCCTTACAATGGATGATTTTGCAGAAGACACAGAAAAATACGGACTTCATATTTCTGACAAAGCAGATATGGAACGAATTATTTCAGAATATGAAAACTATAAGAAGAACAACGATAAACCGTTCTTTATGTTTAATGTAACAATGCAGAACCATAGTCCTTTTGATGCAGCAGGAGTATCTAAAGATATAAAACTTGGCTACAATATTAATTCACCACAGGCAGTTCAGTACTTAAATATGTTAAGAAAGTCAGATGATGCATTAAAAGAACTTGTTACATATTTTAAAAATGTAAAAGAGCCAACATTAATAATCTTCTTTGGTGACCATGAGCCAAAGATAGAAGAATCATTCTATGAGGAAATAGAAAAAGACTATAAACTTGATGATGTTTATAAGAACCTAAAGAAAAGAAATATTCAGTTCGTTATATGGGCAAACTATGACATGAAATCAGATAACAATATGTATATAAGTGCAAACAGAATGAGTTCACTTGTACTGGAAACAGCAGGACTTGCACAAAACGGATATCAGCAGTTCGTATCAGAGTTTAGCAAAAAAGTGCCAATCATAACAAAAAAAGGCTACATTGGTGAAGATGGAAACTACTACAAAACAGGAGACAAAACATCACCATACTATGAATGGATACATAATTACGACATTCTACAGTACAACAACATTTTTGATACAAAAAACAGAGTACAGGATCTATACAAAATAGCACAATAAGGAAAAACAGAGTTCTTAAAAACAAAAAGAACTCTGTTTTTTTGTCATATATATAGTAATTGTCAATAGACGTAAAATTATACTTGTGATACAATGTGGAACTATAGCACAAAAATGTAAAAAATAAAGAACAAAAAAACATACAAAACAAAATAAAAGTATAAGAATCAACTGAAAAAGAGATTGTGATATTATATAAAAAAATACTCTTATTACGAAGCTATTTATTTAAAGAATGAAGAAAAAGGAGAGTTTTAACATGAAAAAATCCTTCCAGATTTTTAAACGTGACATAGGAAGATTATCCAAAAACATAGTTGCACTAATAGTTGTAATCGGCGTGTGCATAATCCCTTCGTTGTATGCATGGTTTAACATAGCTGCCAACAAGGACCCATATGGCAACACAGCTAACATAAAAATAGCCGTGGCTAATAATGATGCCGGAACAGAAAATGATATGCTTGGAAACCTTGATGTAGGCGGTCAGATAGTTGATACATTAAAAGAGAATGACAGTTTAGGCTGGGTTTTTGTAAGTGAAGACAAGGCAATATCAGGGGTTAAGTCAGGAGAATACTATGCAGCAATAGTTATTCCTGATAATTTTAGTGAATCAATGGTAAGTTTTTTGTCAGGAAAAATAGAACAGCCGGAGTTTGATTATTATCTTAATGAAAAGAAGAATGCCATTGCACCAAAGATAACTGACACAGGTGCAAATACAATTCAGCAACAGGTTAATACAGAGTTTGTGTCAGCGGCGGCAGGCACAGTTGCGGACATACTTAACGGTTCAGTTTCAGAAATTGGAACTAAGCTTGATGACGTTCAAAATGACATTTTAACAAAGATTAGCACAGTGTCTGATAATCTTAAAGAATATGAAAAGGCACTGGATTCTTTTAACAAAACAGTGGATAGCAGTAACAAGCTAATTGAAAAATCAAAAAAATCAATGGCTACAGTGAAAAGCAACGCTAATTCCGGCGTAAATAGCATAAAGAATGGAACAGACAGTTTAACACTTGTACGAAATGACATAGCAGATTTTGCAAACGATTTAGGTACGGGAATATCTAAGGCACAGAATAGTTTGGCAAAGGTAAATACTAAATCAGGAATAAATCTTGGAAAAATAAGTTCAAAAACTGAAAGCATTCACGGACAGTTTCAGGAAATGATAACTTCCGTAGAATCTATTATTGATAAAAATAGCGAAATGCTTACAACTTTAAAGGAAATTAACAAGAAATACCCTTCAGATTCATTAACTAATCTTATTAATGAATTAGACGGTCAGAAAAGTAAGTACAAGACTATTTTACAAAAATTAAGAACAGGAAGCAATTCTATAAATGATGCTACAACAACATCTGTTAAGGCAGTAGAATCTATTTCTAAAATTATCGAAAAGAATACAAAAGACATTCAGAGCTCAAAGGGAACTGTTGAAAACGGAATAATGACAGGTCTAAATACAAGCCTTGATACTTTTTCAAGCATTCAGGGTACACTTTCAGGAATTTTAAAAGGTGTTGGACCTGCAACAGATAATGTTGTAACTTTAATGGACCAGTTAGAGAACAGCCTTGACAGTGCAAAGAAAGCACTTAATTCAACAGGTTCTTCCATTAAGAAAGTTCAGGAAAGATTAGACAAGGCTAATGTGGACATTAGTGTTGTTAAAACTTCAAAGATATATAAAAAACTTAAGGATATGACAAATTTAGACTCAGATAAGGTTGCATCTTTTATGTCATCTCCTGTTAAATTAAAAACAGAAACTTTCTATTCAGTTGAAAACTATGGAACAGCAATGACACCATTCTATACTAACCTTGCAATATGGGTAGGTGGAATTGTTCTTATTGCTATTTTAAAAATGGAAGTTGATAAAAGTGAAAAAATTAAAAATTTCACTCCAACACAGGCTTATTTTGGAAGATGGATGCTTTTCATCTTAGTAGGATTTGTGCAGGCGTTAATTATATGTTTAGGTGATATTTTTATCTTAAAAATAAAGTGCCAGCATCCGGTACTGTTTGTTGTGGCAGGATTAGTAGCAGCATTTGTATATGTAAATCTTATTTATGCCCTGTCATTAACATTTAAGCATATAGGAAAAGCAGTAAGTGTAATTCTTGTAATTTTGCAGATTCCGGGTTCAGCGGGAACTTATCCTATTGAAATGACGCCGGGATTCTTCCAGGCAATTCATCCGTTACTTCCTTTTACCTATGGAATAAATGCCATGAGAGAAGCAATTGCGGGAACTTACGGACATTATTATGTAAAGAATTTAGTTATTCTTTTAATCTATGTTCCTATTGCCTTGTTTATAGGACTTGTCCTTCGTAGATTATTGTTGAATTTAAATAGTTTATTTGACAAAAAACTTGAACAGACAGGACTTATGATTTGTGAAGAGGGAGGAATAACCAGGGAAAGAGTAAGACTTTTAACTACTGTGAAAATACTTGCAGGAGAAAAGCAGTTTAGAGATGAGATAAATAAGAAAGTCGAGCAGTTTGAAATATGTTATCCAAAACTAATAAAGGGTGGATTTTTTGCAATAGTTATTATACCGATTGTATTTTTGATTTTAATGTTTAGTATCACATCAAAAATGGTATTTCTTGTATTGTGGATAGTGTCTATTATATTAATCGCCCTATATTTGATTTGTGTTGAGTTTATCCATGAGAACCTGCTTAACAAGCAAAAAATGGCTGAAATGACCGGTGATGAGCTTATAGAGCAGTTAAAGAAACGTGGTAGAAAGAACAGTAAGGAAGGAGATGAGGACTAATGCTGAATATTTTTAGAATATTTATTGGGGATTTGAAAAAAATCAGCAGAAATGCAATAGCGTGGATTGTAGTGTTAGGACTTACTGTAGTTCCATCTCTTTACGCATGGTTCAATATTGCTGCAAGCTGGGATCCGTATAGCAATACCGACCATTTAAAAGTTGCAGTGGCAAGCGTTGATAAAGGCTATGAGGGTGACATTATTCCAATAAGCTTAAATCTTGGAAATCAGGTTATATCAGCTCTTCGTGAAAATACTCAGCTTAATTGGGTATTTACTGATAAAGAAGATGCAATTGACGGTGTAAAATCAGGAAAGTATTATGCTTCAATTGTAATTCCAAAGAATTTTAGTACTGATATGATGAGCCTTTTCTCTGATAATGTTTCTCATTCGGATATTATTTATTATCTTAATGAAAAGGAAAATGCCATTGCTCCAAAGATAACTGACAAGGGAGCAAGCGCAGTTCAAAAGCAGATTGATCAGGTTTTTACAAAGACAGTTTCAGAGATTTCAATAAGCGTGCTTGATCAGTTGTCAGATGTTATGGATGATGATACAACAAAAACTGTAATGAACAAGGTTCAGTCTAATGTGCAGCAGATTGCAGATGACTTAAATGATGCAAAACAGACTGTTTATGCTTTTGCTGACCTTACAGGTTCTTTGGAAGAAATGTTAGACAGTACATCAACATTATTAAAAACGTCAGGAGACAGCACAAAGGATAGCGTTAATACTTTAAAAACTTCAAGTACTGATGTAACAGATTTGAAAGATGCCTTAAGTGGAACAACTGATGGAATAAACAAGGCGTTAAATCAAAGCGTATCTGCATATAATCAATTATCAAAAGAAGTGGATAATATTTTTGACTCAGTGTCCACAAGTGCAGACACAGCATCAAAAGGTTTAAGTGGTTTTGCAACTCAGGTAGAAGACATAACAAAGAAGTACACTGAATTTAAAGAAAGCCTTCAGAAAGTGCAGAATGCATTGCCGGCAAATGAGAAAGTGTTAAGAACTGAAATTGACAAAATTATTGGTAAAATAGACCAGTCAATTATTCAGCAGAAGGAAATTAGAACAAAATTAAAAGACGCTTCTGATGATATAACATTGGTATCAGGAACGACAACTTTATATAGAAAAGACTTAAAGAAACAGATAAAACAAAGTGCAAAGGATATATCTTCTATTCAGGATTCTTATGAAAAGAAGGTTCAGACTAACTTAACTAAGTTGGTTAATTCACTTACTGTAAATAATGGCTCAGTATCAAAAGTTGTAAACAATTTAAATCAGGGAACAAGTGATGTAAGTAAGCTTGCAGGAGATTCAGGAGCACAACTTGGACAGTTAAAGAATATTCTTAAAAATTCAGGTAAAGCACTTGGAAAGGCATCCAAAAATGTAAGCAATATTTCATTTAAATTAGGCAATAGTAAAAACAGCGATGCAACAGAATTGCTTAAAAACATATTAAGCAACAGCCCTGACACATTAAGTTCATTCTTGTCATCACCTGTAAAGATGAACACAAATGTTATATACAAAGTAGATAATTATGGCTCTGCAATGGCACCATTCTACTCAACACTTGCAATATGGGTAGGTGGTATTGTATTAGTAGCAATGATGAAAGTAACATTAGAGGAAGATCGAAAGAAACAACTATTCAATGTGAAAAACTATCAGATATATTTAGGACGTTATATTCTGTTTATGATAATAGGATTGTTCCAAAGTGGATTAATCTGTTTGGGAGATTTGTATTTCTTAAAGATACAATGTGAGCATCCGTTCCTGTTCCTATTAGCAGGCTGGATATCAAGCATAGTATATGTAAATATAATCTATACATTAACAGTATCCTTTGGTGATATAGGAAAAGCAATCTGTGTAATACTTCTTGTAGTACAGGTAGCAGGTTCAGGTGGAACATTCCCAATAGAAGTAGCACCAAAATTCTTCAGAACAGTATACCCATTACTTCCATTTAACTACAGTATGGGAGCAATGAGAGAAACAATAGCCGGAATGTATGGAAACACATACTGGACAGAAATATCCAAACTACTATTATTCCTAATACCATCACTGATACTGGGATTAATACTAAGAAAACCAATAATAAAACTAAACAACTTCGTAATAGAAAAACTAGAAGAAACAAAACTCATGTAACTCACCAACCCCCGGAACTTTCAAGGCACCTGTGCTTGCACAAAGGTGCCTTGAAAAGTTTCGGGGGTGCCTTATTATGAGCATAAAAGGGCGACGAAGTTGCACGATATGCGAATAATAAGGACAGATTGCGGGAGCGGGAAGCGCGTAGCAATCTGAGGTGAGTTATAAGTAGTAGCAAGGAACATACACCTGTGCTTGCACAAAGGTGCCTTGAAAAGTTTCGGGGGTGCCTTATTATGAGCATAAAAGGGCGACGAAGTCGCACGATATGCGAATAATAAGACCAGATTGCGGGAACGCGAAGCGCGTAGCAATCTGAGGTGAGTTATTTAATCTCGATTCCTTACTGACTTCCGACTTAAGTCAATCAATAATTTTTTTCTTGACTTAATGTACAAAATAGTATATATTACTGAAATAAATAGTTCACAATGTAAACTATTTTGGAATGCTATCTTGTATTGAACAGGAAACCTTTAATGGCATTTATAATTAGAAAATATAAAACAAAAATAGGAAGTAGAAGAAAAATGAAAGATAAAAAATGGAAAGACATGATAGAAAAACATGGCGAGCTTAGATTCTTTAGTAGCATGGCAATAAAGAAATCACACAAAGGTCAGGGTACATCTGCACAGGAATTGGATATGCTGTTTAGAGTCGCCTTGTCCAAAGAAAAAGTAACACCCGGTTACTTAAAAGATGCAATGGGCATAAGCAAAACAATTATAAGCAGATTAATAGAACAACTGGAAAACAAGCAGCTCATAGAAAAAATCCGCACAAATGAGGATAAAAGAAGTTATACATTGATAATAACTGAAAAAGGGAAAAAAGAAATTGATGATATGTATTACTACTATTTAAACCCTCTATATACGTTAAAGGAAAATATGACAGAGGAAGATTTTGAACAACTATTTAAATTAATAAGGCAGGCAAACAAGATATTGGCAAAATAAACCGCCAACAATATAAAATCGAAAATATAAACAAAATCTGCAGCTAATAAAAATTAAAGAAAGTGCTTGGAACCCGTCGGTTCATCAAGGCAGCGTAGTCGGCTTGATAGAACCGCTACGAGGTGGAAGCAGCGGGAGCGTGCTTTCGTAATTTTATTAGCCGAAGATTAGTTAAAAATTGTTTAACATAAATGAAAGGAACAGAAGATGACGTTTTATCAGGAATTACAGTTAAGCTCAACAGGCTCAAAACAATTAATAAAAAACACAACAGACAAAAAAGAAAAAACAAGACACATTTTAATTTACAATTTCAAAGTATATTTAGTTGTGGCATTTTGTTTTTTGGTAGTAACAGCATTTAGTATGATTTTTGGAAATGACAATAGCGTGCCGGGAGTTGTGGTACTGCTTGCAATACTTGTGTTGCGACAGGCAGATTTTGGCATAAAAACAACCCACGGTCTAATCTCAATAGCCGGGATATTTGCAATATTAATAGTCGGTCCAAGGTTAAGCAACATGGTTGATCCGTTTATAGCCTTTCTTATTAATATTGTTTGCATATTTTTACTAATGATGTTTGGATGCCATAATGTAATAATGTACAATCATTCAACTTTTGTACTGGGATATTTATTACTTCAAGGTTACGATGTGGCAGGAAAAAGTTATCATTTACGTGTAGTCAGCCTTGTTTTAGGTATGCTAATTTGTATGGGGGTTTTTTATAAAAATCAGAAAAACAGACCTCATAAAAGAGGTTTTATGGATATTTTTAGAGAATTCAATATACACTCTGCTAGAAATAACTGGTATTTAAAATTAACACTTACAGTTTCAACAGCAATGTTAATTATTAATCTTTTAAATATACCAAGGGCAATGTGGGTAGGAATTGCCTGCATGTCAGTATGTGTTCCATTTTCCAGTGACATTGCACCAAAGGCAAAGAAAAGAGCACCATTTAACATTGTGGGCAGCTTAATATTTGTTGCCCTTTACTATACCCTCCCTAAGTGGGTGCATCCATATATAGGAATTATAGGTGGAATTGGTGTTGGTTATTCAGCCGGCTATTCATGGCAGACAGTTTACAATACATTTGGAGCGTTGTATATTGCCGCTGGAATTTTCGGTGTAAAAACAGCAGTATTGTTAAGAATTGGTGCAAATATTTTTGCTTCATTATATACAGTTTTGTTTGACCATGTATTTAATAATGTATTTGCGTTTATAAAAAACAGAAAAGAAAATTTAATAACAGAATAGCAATGCTTAAAACAAAAAATATAGATGCATAACTAAGAAATTTAAGAGAAAAATTCTAACTGCAATACATAATACATCTTTCAGTGGGGGCAGATGGCGGACAAACAATATTTTGGAGTCCAAGCCTAAAAGGAAAAGCCCCATATATTGTACCGACCTCCAATCGTTAGATTTTTAGGTCTAACTTTTGGGGGTCGGTACATATCTCAGGGGCTTTTAATATTAAATATTATTTATTTTCATTATCTTCCTTAGGAACAACTGTTTCCATATTTTTTGGAAGAACAAGATTTAAAATAATTGATACGATAAATACTACAGCAACACAGTTTTCTGCAAATACATTTTCGATAATCTTAGGGAAAATGCTAAAGATTTCAGGAACCTGTGTGAAGCCGATACCAATACTAAGTGAAAGTGCGGCAATTGTAATATTACGCTGTGAGTAACCGCAGTTGCTAATCATCTGAAGACCGCTGATTACGATTGTACCAAACATCATAAGTGTACATCCGCCAAGTACTGCGTCAGGAAGTGTTGCAAGTAAAGCACCAAAGAGTGGGAAGATACCTGCAATAATCATAATAATTGCACCTGTTGCAATAGCAAATCTGTTAACTACTTTAGTCATGGCAACAAGACCTACATTCTGGCTGAAAGATGTAATTGGTAAACATCCGAAAACAGAAGATAAAGCACTAATGAAACCGTCACAGGCAATAGAACCTGAAGTTTCTTTTGTTGTTACGTCCCTATTTAAGCCTGAAGCTGCAAGAGCAGAAGTATCTCCGATAGTTTCAGTAGCAGAAACTAAGAAAATTAAAATAACAGAGAAAATTGCGTTAGCATTAAATTCAGGTTTAAAAGGCATTAATGAAGGTACTGCAACAATAGAAGTTCCTGAAAGTGAAGAAAAATCAACAACTCCCATAATTACAGCAACAATATATCCAACAATAAGTCCAAACAAAACAGAAAGCTGTTTGAAATATGATTTTGCCAAAATATTAAAAATAATACATGAAAGCAATGTTATAGTTCCGAGAATCCAGTTTGTAGCTGAACCAAAGTTTTCGCTTCCGCTTCCTCCACCGAAAGAGCTTGCTCCAACAGAGAGAAGAGAAAAACCAATGGAAGTAACAACGCTGGCTGCAACGATAGGAGATATAAGTTTAATCCAGTATTTCGCAAAAAGACCAAGAACACCTTCTACAATACCGCCAACAAGAACAGCACCTACAATGGCATTATATCCGTAAGTTGGTCCGATATAACAAAAAATAGAAACAAAAGTAAAACTAATACCCATAACAATTGGAAGACCTGAACCGATTTTCCATAATGGGAATAACTGAATTAAAGTACCAATACCTGCAATAATCATTGCACTCTGGATAAGACGTGCAGTCTGTGCAGATGAAAGACCGCTGGCACCGCCAACAATAATAATAGGAGCAATATTGGCAACAAACATAGCTAAAATATGCTGCAAGCCAAAAGGAATGGCTTTTCCAACGGGAACTTTTCCGTTAAGTTTGTAAATGTTTTCAATTGATGAATTTGAGCTACTCATTAGTAAATGTCCTTTCATAATTTAAATATATTGTGTAATCGCAAAACAAAATTTTCTTCCTTCTATTCCCCAGAATTGTATAACGCAAACACGTTGATTTTCTTATTTTGCTCCGCCGTCTATGGCAAATCGAAAAGTGAAACTCGCCTACGGCTTGGACAGTCACTTTTCGACTTGCACTATGCCCGCAAAATTTCGAAAATCTGCCTATTGTTTGTTTTCATACAATTTTGTGGAATATAAGATGATATATAAATTTTGTTTTGCGATTAAAAATATAAACTATGAAAAACGTGGTGTTTCTCATAGTTTATGATTTTTTACTGTTCACGGAATGTGATTGTTCCGTTTTCTGCATCCATGCTATCAACGATAGCAAGTGATTCCAAGTGATATCCAAGGTTACGGATTGTACGTCCGCCTGACTGAAATCCTTTTTCAATTGCAATGCCGATTCCTTCTACAGTACCGCCTGCATTTGATACGATGGAGATTAATCCCTGAAGAGCACAACCGTTAGCAAGAAAATCGTCTATAATAAGAACGTGGTCATCAGGACCTAAAAATTTCTTTGATACGATTACCTGGTTTTTGCATTTATGCGTAAATGATTCAACTTCAGCAACATACATTTCACCATCAATGTTTATACTTTTTGATTTCTTTGCAAAAACAACTGGTGCATCGAAGTATTTTGCAACGATGCAGGCAATGCCGATACCTGATGCTTCTATTGTAAGAATTTTGTTGATTGGGGCATTAGCGAAACGACGCTTAAATTCTTCACCCATTTTTTCGAAAAGTGAAATGTCCATCTGGTGGTTTAAAAAGCTGTCTACTTTTAAAACATTTCCTTCTTTAACGATACCATCTTTTTGAATACGTTCTTCTAAAAAATTCATTTCTGTCTCCTTTGTAAAAATTAATTACCTTTTCAGACTCCGCTCACGCAGAAATTTCTAAAAGGAAACAATAGGCAGAGTTTTGAAATTTTGCGAGCATAGTGTAAAGCGATAAACCTACTGTTCGAGCCTTTAGGCGAGTTTAGGTTTTCGCTTTACAATAGGCGGCGGAGCAAAATAATAAACTCAACGTGTTTACTTTAGAAATTTCTGCGTGAGCGGAATGAAAAAGTGCTTTGTTTTTATTTGATTAATAATTTTTTATTGATTCAAATTCGTCTACGATTTCTTTTTCAGGTGCAGGTGTAAGTAAGCTTACTACTACGATGAAGATTGAAGCTACAATGAATGCAGGTAAAAGTTCATAGATTCCAAGTACGCCACCCATTGGACGAACTAAGAATTTCCATACGAATACCATGATTCCACCGGCTACCATTCCGCTGATTGCACCGTATTTGTTTGAGCGCTTCCAGAATAATGCAAAGAGCATTACAGGGCCGAATGTGGCACCGAAGCCTGCCCAGGCAAATGATACTATCTGGAATACTGAGCTGTTAGGATTACTAGCAAGAAACATAGCAATTATTGAAATGATAATTACTGAACCTCTGGCAACTACGATTTTTACTCCTGCTGAAAGGTTTAAACTTAACACGCCTTCAAGTAAGTTTTCTGAAACACTTGAAGATGCAGCAAGAAGCTGTGAATCTGAAGTTGACATTGTTGAGGCAAGTATACCTGCAAGGATAACACCTGCAATTATGGCAAAAATAATGCCGTGTGTACTTAATACGTGGGCTATCTGAACGATGATTGTTTCAGAATCCTTTAGGTTAGGAATAACTCCTTCTGCTGACATTGCATAACCGATTATACCAATTGAAACTGCAACAGACATTGAAATAACAACCCAAACACTGGCAACACGTCTTGAAAGTTTTAATTTCTTTGTGTCTTCAATAGCCATAAATCTTAAAAGAATATGTGGCATGCCGAAGTATCCAAGTCCCCAAGCAAGTGTTGAGGCAATTGAAAGAACACTGTAAGGCGTTGCTGTATTAGTTGCACCATCATGTGTTGAAGTTATTGAAAGGAATCCCTTAAGGTCGCCAACGTGAGCTACGACTCCGTCAAATCCACCAACGGAAATAATTCCATAACTTAAAACTATAACTAAGGCAATTGACATAATAATACTCTGAATAAAGTCAGAAGTACTTGCGGCAAGGAAACCACCAAGAGTAGTATATGCAACAATAACAATTGCACTAATAATCATTGCTGTTAAATAATCAACTCCAAATAAAGAATTAAAAAGTTTACCACATGCAGCAAATCCTGAAGCTGTATATGGCACAAAGAAAATAATAATAATTATAGCAGATACACACTTTAACATTTTAGGATCTCTATATCTGTTAGCAAAAAAGTCAGGTATAGTGATTGCACTGCAAACGTCACTGTAAGTTCTAAGTCTTTTGGCAACAATAAGCCAGTTAACGTATGTTCCAACAGCAAGTCCGGCAGCTGTCCAGAATGCATCACAAACACCTGTAACATAAGCAACACCCGGAAGTCCCATTAATAACCAGCTACTCATATCTGATGCTTCAGCACTCATAGCAGTAACAAGAGGACCAAGCTTTCGTCCACCAAGGTAAAAATCATTTGTGGTACTGTTTTTTTTGGCAAAATATACACCAATACCAACAACGCCAACCATATAAACAATGATGGCAATTAAAATTCCAATTTCTGATGTAGTCATTTTTTTTCCCTTCTTATTATATGTAATTTTTGAATTTCCTTCCTATTGTATAAAAAATATGTCAAATAGGCAAGTAAAAACGTATACATATTTATAACAAAAAAGTAAAAACTAAGAAAAAAGGAGGATTTTTATGGGACGAATGATTGGTAGTAGCAGTATTTCATTTGATAAGCCACCGTTTATTATTGAAGGAGCTTCAATTGTAGGTCAAAAAGAAGGTGACGGACCTTTAGGAAAATTGTTTGATGTTGTGGAACAGGATCCTATGCTTGGACAGGAAACGTGGGAAGAGGCAGAAAGTTTGTTGCAAAAAGAGGCAATTCAGAAACTTCTATTTAAAGCAGGGATGAGCAAGGAAGAAATCAGATATATTTTTGGTGGGGATTTACTTGGACAGTTAATTGCCACAACTTTTGGAATTTTGGAGTTCGAGGTTCCCTTTTTCGGATTGTACGGAGCCTGTTCAACAATGGGTGAAGCGTTAAGTCTTGGGGCAGTAATGGTTGAAGCAGGAAATGCAGACAATGTTATTGCAATGGCATCAAGTCATTTTGCCAGTGCAGAAAGACAGTTTAGATTTCCTTTGGCTTACGGAAATCAAAGACCTTATGCGGCAACCTGGACTGTAACCGGTTGTGGGGCAGTAATAATTAGCACAAAAAAAGGTTTTGCAAAAATAACAGGAATTACCACGGGAAAAATCGTTGATTTTGGAGTAAAGGATGCTCAAAATATGGGTGCCTGTATGGCACCGGCTGCGGCAGATGTTATTTATCAGCATTTTAAGGATTTTAACAGCACACCGGCAGATTATGACAAAATCATAACGGGTGACTTGGGATTAATAGGAAAAAGTATTTTATTTGAACTACTTAAGGAAAAAGGCTATGACATTTCGGCGGTTCATATGGATTGCGGCGTGGAAATGTTTGATGCCAGTGAACAGGACACTCACGCAGGTGGAAGTGGCTGTGGCTGTAGTGCCACGGTTCTTGCAGGCTATGTTTTTAAACAGCTAAAAAAAGGGGCATTTAAGAAGATCCTTTTTATTCCAACGGGAGCATTAATGTCCCCGGTAAGTTTTAATGAAGGAAATAGCGTGCCGGGAATAGCTCACTGCGTGGTGATTGAAAAGAATTAATGATTGCAATTAAAGAAAGGAATTTAAGATGATTTTTTTAAAAGCGTTTATTGTTGGGGGAATAATCTGTGCTCTTGTTCAAATTGTAATAGACAAGACCAAGGTAACGCCTGCAAGAATTATGGTAAGTCTTGTTTGCATTGGGGTTGTTCTTGGTGCGATTGGAATTTATGAGCCTTTGACTAAGTGGGCAGGTTGTGGCGCAACAGTGCCTTTACTTGGCTTTGGCAACAATCTTTGGAAGGGAATGAAAGAAGCCATAGATGAGTCAGGTTTTTTGGGATTGTTTAAAGGTGGTTTTACGGCAAGTGCCGTGGGAATTTCAGGAGCTTTAATATTCGGATATTTGTCTGCATTAATTTTTAAATCAAAAATGAAATAGTCAAAATTAACTATGTTTTAAAAATTCAGCCCGAACTTAATATAATTAAGTAAAAACAGCTTTATCATTACAAAATTAAGAATAACACTACTAAAGGTTGATAAAATTAAGAAGATACTATATAATTTCTTTAGTGTATTAAAGTGTTAGTGCACTTGTTTAAGTGCGGCCTTTTTAGGAGAAAGATAGAGGTTCGCACAAGTTGTGATTAAGAAAAATATATTTAAGGAGGGCTACAAAATGTCATATGTAGACGAAGTATTAGCAAAAGTAAAAGAAAAGAATGCTAATGAACCAGAATTTTTACAGGCAGTTGAAGAAGTATTAAATTCACTTAGACCTGTAATCGATGCAAACGAGGACAAGTATAGAAGAGAAGCTTTACTTGAAAGAATCTGCGAACCTGAAAGACAGTTCAAGTTCAGAGTTCCTTGGGTAGATGATAAGGGACAGGTACAGGTTAACACAGGTTATAGAGTACAGTTTAACTCAGCTATCGGACCATACAAGGGTGGTTTAAGACTTCACCCATCAGTAAATATTGGTATTATTAAATTCTTAGGTTTTGAACAGATCTTCAAGAACTCACTTACAGGCCTTCCAATCGGTGGTGGTAAAGGTGGTTCTGATTTCGATCCTAAGGGTAAATCAGATAGAGAAGTTATGGCTTTCTGCCAGAGCTTTATGACAGAACTTTGTAAATATATCGGTGCTGACACTGACGTACCAGCCGGTGACATCGGAACAGGCGCTAGAGAAATCGGATATATGTTTGGACAGTATAAGAGAATCCGTGGATTATATGAAGGTGTTCTTACAGGTAAGGGACTTACATACGGTGGTTCTTTAGCTAGAACAGAAGCTACAGGTTACGGATTACTTTACTTAACACAGGAATTAATGAAAGACCATGGCGAAAGCATGGAAGGCAAGACAGTAGTTGTTTCAGGTGCCGGTAACGTTGCTATCTACGCTATTCAGAAAGCTCATCAGATGGGTGCTAAGGTTGTTACATGTTCAGATTCAACAGGTTGGATTTATGATCCTGAAGGAATCGATGTTGACCTTCTTAAAGAAGTTAAGGAAGTTAAGAGAGCTAGACTTACAGAATATGCTGCAGCAAGACCTTCAGCTGAATATCATGAAGGACGTGGAGTATGGCAGATTAAATGTGATATCGCTCTTCCATGTGCTACACAGAACGAATTACTTATCGATGATGCTAAGCAGTTAGTAGCTAACGGATGTAAAGCTGTTTGTGAAGGTGCTAACATGCCTACAACAATTGATGCAACAGAATACTTACAGGAAAACGGCGTATGGTTCGTTGGTGGTAAGGCTGCTAACGCAGGTGGTGTTGCTACATCAGCTCTTGAAATGTCACAGAACAGCGAAAGACTTTCATGGACATTCGAAGAAGTTGACGCTAAATTACAGACAATCATGGTTAACATTTACCGTAACATCAGCGATGCTGCTAAGAGATACGGATTTGAAGGCAACTACGTAGTAGGTGCTAACATTGCCGGATTTGAAAAAGTAGCAGAAGCTATGGAAGCTCAGGGTGTTTGCTAATTATAGTTATAGTTAATAATCAATATATAAAGGTGTATCTCATTATGGGATACACCTTTTGTGATATATGGAATATAAATTCTAAATAGTGGGAAAATATATAGGTAGTCTTGTGAAAAATGTTAATATTGTTTATAATAAGTCAGAGATTGGAAAACTATTACAATATTATTTAATAATTATTTTATGGAGAATAGAATGGACGAGAATTTAAAGAAGGAAATAGAAAACAGACGAACATTTGCGATTATTTCACATCCCGATGCAGGAAAGACTACTTTAACAGAAAAGTTTTTACTCTATGGAGGTGCTATTAATACAGCAGGTTCAGTAAAGGGAAAGGCCAATTCTAAGTATGCAGTGTCTGACTGGATGGGAATTGAAAAAGAAAGAGGCATTTCAGTTACATCTTCAGCGCTTCAGTTTAACTATGAAGGATATTGCATTAATATTTTGGATACTCCTGGACATCAGGACTTCTCAGAAGATACTTATAGAACGTTAATGGCTGCAGATTCAGCAGTAATGGTTATTGATGCTTCAAAGGGTGTTGAGGCACAGACAATTAAGCTTTTTAAGGTTTGTGTTATGAGACATATTCCTATTTTTACTTTTATTAATAAGATGGACTTGGAAGCAAGAGATCCATATGAACTTCTTGAAGAAATTGAAAATGTTCTTGGAATTAAAACATGTCCTATTAACTGGCCAATTGGTTCAGGTAAAAGATTTAAAGGCGTGTATGACAGAGATACTAAGAAGATTTCGATGTTTAAGGCAGTTTCAGTTGGTGGTTCAAAAAGTGCTGCGGAAACAACATATGAGTTGGACAACGAAAACTTTAAGGCAGAAATAGGTGATGAATTGTATGACCAGCTTGTAGATGACACTGAACTTCTTGACGGAGCAAGCGAACCATTTGATCAGGAATTGGTTGATAAAGGTGAATTGTCACCGGTATTTTTCGGCTCAGCGTTAACAACTTTCGGTATAGAAACATTTTTGGAACATTTCTTAAGAATGACAGAATCACCACTTCCAAGAATGTCAGATCAGGGATTAATTGATCCTATTGAAGAACCATTTTCAGGATTTGTATTTAAGATTCAGGCTAATATGAACAAGGCACATCACGATAGAATTGCTTTCCTTAGAGTTTGTTCAGGAAAGTTTGATGCATCTAAGGATGTGTATCACGTACAAAGTGGTAAGAAAATGAAACTTTCAAGACCTCAGCAAATTATGGCTCAGGACAGAAAGGTAATTGATGAAGCTTATGCGGGAGACGTAATCGGTGTATTTGATCCGGGTATTTTTTCAATAGGTGATACAATCTGTACACCGGGCAAAAAATTTGTTTATGAAGGAATCCCAACTTTTGCACCTGAACATTTCTGCAGACTTGTGGCACTTGATTCAATGAAACGTAAACAGTTTATGAAAGGTGTTACACAGATTGCCCAGGAAGGTGCAATACAGATTTTCCAGGATTACAATCTTGAAATGTCAGAAATTATTGTAGGTGTTGTAGGTACACTTCAGTTTGACGTTTTGAAGTATAGAATGGAAAACGAATATGGCTGTGATGTGAGATTGGAGCCATTGCCTTATGGACACATCAGATGGGTAAAAGATACAACAATAGATTTAAATAATGTTAAATGTCCAAGTGATGCCAAGAGAGTAAAGGATATGAAGGGCAATCCATTAGTATTATTTACAAACCAGTGGTCAATTAAACTTCTTTTGGAAAGAAATGAAGGCATTGAATTTGAAGAATTTAGCAGAAATTAATTTTGTACAAGATTAAATATAGAAGGGAATGAGTTATCATGGAAAGAAAGAATGCATGGAATACTTATGGCAAGAGAGAAATAAGTGAGTTGGAAGAATTAAATTCTAACTATATTGATTTCCTGTCAGACTGTAAAACAGAAAGAGAATGTGTTAAGGAAACTGTAAGACAGGCAAGGGAGAAAGGCTACAAGTCTTTAGAAGAAGTAATTGAAAAAGGCCAGCCTTTAAAACAGGGGGACAAAGTTTATGCTGTTTGTATGAATAAGACAGTAGCACTTTTTAACATTGGAAAGATTCCAATGGAACAGGGAATGAATATTTTGGGAGCACATATTGATTCACCTAGAATGGACATTAAGCAGAATCCATTATATGAAAGCAACAATATGGCATACCTTGATACACATTACTATGGCGGAATTAAGAAGTATCAGTGGGTTACACTTCCACTTGCAATTCATGGAGTTGTAGTTAAGAAAGACGGAACAAAGGTTGAAGTTAACATTGGTGAAAAAGATACCGACCCTGTATTTTGTGTAACCGACCTTTTAATTCATCTTGCAGGACAGCAGATGGAAAAGAATGCAGCTAAAGTTATTGAAGGCGAAAACCTTGATATTCTTGTTGGAAGCATTCCACTTGAAGACAAAGAAAAAGATGCTGTAAAAGAAGGAATTATAGGTATTTTAAAAAACACCTATGAAATGGAAGAAGAAGATTTTATGTCAGCAGAATTAGAAGTGGTTCCGGCAGGAAGAGCAAGAGAAATGGGATTTGACAGAAGCATGATTATGGCATATGGTCAGGATGACAAAGTATGTGCATATACATCATTGGCTGCAATGCTTGAAATGGATAAACTTGACAAGACTGCATGTTGTTTATTAGTAGACAAAGAAGAAATCGGTAGCGTAGGTGCTACAGGTATGCAGTCAAAATTCTTTGAAAATACAGTTGCAGAATTATTAAACCTTAATGGCGATTATAACGAACTTAAACTTAAGAGATGTTTAGCACATTCAAGAATGTTATCATCAGATGTTAACGCAGCTTTTGATCCATTATATTCTGATGTGTTCAAAAATAATAGCTCATCATTCCTAGGTTCAGGCGTTGTATTTAACAAGTTTACAGGTTCAAGAGGAAAGTCAGGTTCAAATGATGCTAATGCTGAATATCTTGCAGTATTAAGAAATATAATGGATAATCATAACGTACATTTTCAAATGTCAGAGCTTGGAAAAGTTGACGCAGGTGGTGGCGGAACAATCGCTTATATTATGTCACTTTATGGCATGGAAGTAATTGATTGTGGCGTTGCAGTATTAAACATGCACGCACCTTGGGAAGTAACAAGCAAGGCTGATATTTATGAAACATACAAGTGCTATAAAGCTTTCCTAAAGAATGCATAATTAAGGAATAAGATTACAAATTAATCCTTCGGAGAGAATATTAGTGAATATATTCTTTTCGGGGGATTTTTTTAGATTAAACAAATGTTGATAGAAAGTAGGATTACAATAAAATCAGAAAAAAAAAAGAAATTCTATGTAATCCCCCTACAAGATAATGCGCAAGGCGAAGAATTGCAATAAAAAAGCAGAACCCTCATCAGAGAATCCTGCTTTCAAAAAGTCGTACATATTAAATTGTATATATAAAGTTCTTATAATAACAAACTATAAATGCTTAGCTATTTTCCTGCAGTTTTACCGGAGCCCTTAGAACTTGATGATCCTGAACTTGATTTGCTTGTTCTAGAACTTCCTGAATCGGTTCTACTTGAACTTGATTTTGAACTATTAGAACCTGACTTTGAATTGCCGGAGCTTGAGCTGCTTGAACTTCCAGACGAACTATAGCTTCCAGATGAACTTGAACTGTTTGAATAGCTTGAACTCTTTTTTGAAAAAGCTGAATGATAAGTACATTTTGCAGGTTGTGTACCCTTGGCAAAGTACTCTGATTTTGATGTAGGACAAACTCCTTTAATTGCAACTTTTCCTGAAGAAGAGCAGATATCATATTTCTTAACATCTTTACTCATTTTAAAACTTTTAGCTTTATATTTCTTGACTGAGTCAATTTGATTCATTATCTTAGCCCAGAGTCTTTCGTGATACGCCTGGTCACCGCTAAGAGATACGTTTTCATCATAACCTGTCCAAATTGATGCTGTAAGATATGGTGTATATCCACAGAACCAAAGGTCATATTCACTTGATGTTGTACCGGTTTTACCTGATACGGGCATTTTGCCATCAAGTTTAGCACTTGTACCTGTACCTTCTGTAATAACGCTTGTCATACCCTGTGTAAGAAGGCTTGCAGTAGAAGCTTTCAAAACAGTATGTGTAGTAGGAGTAGTGTTATCAAGAAGGACACGTCCATTGCTGTCTATAACCTGTGAATAAAAAACAGGTCTTGTATAAGTTCCCTGATTTGCGATTGTTGCATATGCAGCAGTCATTTCTAAGTTAGTAACACCGTCTGTAATACCACCAAGTGCCAAAGCCTGCTGAATGTCAGATGAAACAGAACCATTTTTTTCAACACGGTTATCAACTAAAGTAGTAATACCAAAATTGCAAAGATAATCATATCCAAGCTGTGGTGTAATATCTGTAAGTGTTTTTACAGCACAAATATTCATAGAATCAGCAATTGCCTTTCTTACTGTAACTTTGCCACGATAGCCACTGTACCAGTTCTTAACAGCTCTTCCGTTAGAATAACTGAAAGGCTCGTCCACGATAGTAGTGGTAAGTGTGTAACCCATAGTATCAATGGCAGGTGCGTAAGCTGATAAAATTTTAAATGTTGAACCGGGCTGTCTTGTTGAGTCTGTAGCTCGGTTAAGAGAAAGACTAACATTCTTCTTTCCACGACCACCAACAACGGCTTTAACATAGCCTGTGTACTGGTCCATTACAGTAAATGAAACCTGTGGTTGAGGATTGTAATAAAGATTTTCATATTCGGCGTAGCCTTTATCCTTATCAATTCCTTTTTTGTAATACTTGTTCATAAGGTGCATTTTGTATGCCTTAACACAAGCTTTTGCTTCTTCTTTAGAACTAAAAATCAATTTAAAACTTGATTCATTCAAAGAATTTCTATGATAATTCAAAATATCTTTTTCACTGTAATTGTCAACTGAACCGTCAGGATTTTGAACTGACCATGCCCAGTTAATTGAGTATTTAATAGCGTAAGGATAGTTGGCTGAGTCAGACAATTCCTTATCACATATTTTTTGAATATCAGAATCCTGAGTAGTATAAATCTTTAAACCACCGCTGTATACGGCATTGTAAGCCTGAGTATAAGTATAGCCTTTCTGTTCCTGAAGGTCTGAAAGAACCTGCTTTACAACCTCATCGACAAAATAAGAATATACCCGATCATCGCTTTTTGTAAGCTTGTTGTTGACTTTTTTTATACGGGCATAAACATTATCACTCATGGCTTCGTCATACTGTTCTTGAGTAATATGCCCTGCATCTTTCATGTTAGTGAGAATCTTTTTTCTACGTTTGGCATTTTCGTCAGGATTAGTAATAGGATTATAAAGTGACGGGTTCTGAGTTATGGCAGCAATAACGCCTGCCTCAGAAACTGTAATCTTACTAACATCCTTATTAAAATATCTAAGTGAAGCAGCCTTAACACCAAGGGTATTTGAACCTAAGTTAATAGTGTTAAGATATGTTTCAAGTATAACGTCCTTTTTGGTAACTTTTTCAAGCTGAACGGCAAGGTACTGTTCCTGAATCTTTCTTTTAAGAGAAGAAGTAAGGGAATCTTCTTCAGTCCAGCTTGTAAATACGTTGTTCTTTAGAACCTGCTGTGTAATGGTACTGGCACCTTCTGACGGATTAAGGGTAGTAAGTGCTATAAAAGCCGCACGACCGATACCCTGAATGTCAATACCGTTATGTTCATAAAAACGTGCATCCTCAGTATCAATAAAAGCCCATCTTAAATGTTCCGGAATATCTTTCAAATCAGCCTTAATACGGTTAGAGCCGGAAGTGATAAGCTTAGCAATCTGCTTATTATTGGTGTCATAAACTGTTGTTGAATATGATGATGGAACAATAGAAATATTTTCCACGGAAGGAGCACTTTTAATAATGCCGTGTATAACACCAAGTCCGAAAAAACCTCCGGTAACAATGGCAAGGCACATAATGTAAAGAAATACTTTAAGTGCAGAAACCAAGGACTTAGAAACAACCTTCTTTTGTAATGAAACAAGTTCACGTTGTTTGTCTATTGTTTCTTTATATTCAAAATTCATTGGCAAACCTCCTATTCTTTTAGATTATAACAAAATGCAGTAATTTAATAAAGGGGAAAAATGTCGCAGAAAATGTAAGACACAGAATCTTCAAAAAAATTGATACTTATGTTATTCTATATACAACGCGTTTGGTTGGGAGGGGGAACAATTAAAATGAAAGTGTGCTTTTGTTGTTTTTCTTCTCTACACAACAAACAAGAAAGGGATAGAATTGGAAAAATTTATAATAAAAGAAGGCGGTCAGGGCGAAATTGTTGAGAAGAAGTCCAGATTTATTGCCACTGTTTTGCCAATAGATACAGAAGAAGAGGCATTACAATATATTGAAAAGATAAAAAAGAAATACTGGGATGCAAGGCACAATTGTTTTGCATTTGTAATAGGAAGTAACAATGAAATTCAGAGATTTAGTGATGACGGCGAGCCACAGGGCACAGCGGGAAAACCTATTTTGGAAACATTGCTAAATGAGAATTTGCATAATACTTTGATAGTGGTGACACGATATTTTGGTGGAACTCTCCTTGGAACAGGCGGTCTTGTCAGGGCTTACGGCCAGTCATCCAAGGAAGGTATTAGAAATTCGGTTATTCAGAAAGTTTGTGAAGGTATAAGTTTTAAACTTACGGTGGATTATAATAGTATAGGAAAGATTAAGTACATTATGGGGCAGATGGGAATTACGGATACTCAGGAAGAATACGGTCAGAATGTTGTTTTAAGCATTTTAATGAAAAAAGGTGAATATAATGAATTTAATACGAAAGTAACAGATGCCACAGGAGGGAAAGCTGTTTTTAAGAATGAAGAAGACAGGGAGTACAGAGAAGAGGTGAAAGAAAAATAATTTTATTGAAAACATATCATCTATGTGATAGAATGAACATTTGTGAAGCTATAAACAAGTATTTTATGATTATTTAATAGGAAAGAGAAGAAATGATTAGAGAAGACGTAAGAAATATTGCCATTATTGCCCATGTAGACCATGGTAAAACAACATTGGTAGATGAATTATTAAAACAGAGTGGTGTATTCCGTGAAAATCAGGAAGTTGCTGAAAGAGTAATGGACTCTAATGATATTGAAAGAGAAAGAGGTATTACAATTCTTTCAAAGAACACTGCTGTTACTTATAAGAATACAAAAATTAATATTATTGATACACCGGGACATGCTGATTTTGGTGGAGAAGTAGAGCGTGTACTTAAGATGGTTAACGGCGTAGTTTTAGTAGTAGATGCATTTGAAGGTGCAATGCCACAGACACGTTTCGTTCTAAAGAAAGCTTTGGAACTTAACCTTCCTGTTATTGTTTGTATTAACAAGATTGACAGACCGGAAGCAAGACCAGAAGAAGTTATTGACGAAGTATTAGAATTATTTATTGAGTTAGATGCTAATGAAGAACAGCTTGACTGCCCATTTGTTTTCGCATCAGCTAAGCAGGGATTTGCTAAGTTAAATATGGATGACGAATCAGATAGTATGCAGCCATTATTTGAAACAATTATTGACTACATTCCAGCTCCTGAAGGAGATGAGAATGCAGATACTCAGGTTCTTATCAGTACAATCGATTACAACGAATATGTTGGACGTATCGGTGTTGGTAAGATTGACAATGGTAAATTAAAAGTTAATCAGGATGTTGTTTTGGTTAACCACCATGAACCTGACAAACAGAAGAGAGTTAAAATCAGCAAGCTTTATGAGTTTGATGGTTTAAATAAAGTAGAAGTTCAGGAAGCTACAGTAGGTTCTATTGTTGCTATTTCAGGTATTACAGACATTCATATTGGAGATACAATTTGTTCTCCTGAAAATCCTGTTGCAATTCCTTTCCAGAAGATTTCAGAGCCTACAATTTCTATGAACTTTATGGTAAATGACAGTCCTCTTGCAGGTCAGGAAGGAAAATTCGTCACATCACGTCATCTTCGTGAAAGACTTATGAGAGAATTAAATACTGACGTAAGTTTAAGAGTAGAAGAAACTGAAAACATGGATTCATTTAAGGTTTCAGGACGTGGAGAACTTCACCTTTCAGTTCTTATTGAAAACATGAGAAGAGAAGGATACGAATTTGCTGTAAGTAAGGCAGAAGTTATTTACAAAGAAGACGAAAGAGGCAAGAAATTAGAGCCTATGGAAATCTGTTACATTGATGTTCCTGATGAATTTTCAGGTGCAATCATTGAAAAATTAAGTAACAGAAAAGGTGAACTTCAGGGAATGGCACCAATTAACGGTGGATTTACAAGACTTGAGTTTTCAATTCCTTCAAGAGGATTAATCGGATACAGAGGTCAGTTTATGACAGATACAAAGGGTAATGGTATTATGAATACTGTATTTGATGATTACGGTCCATTTAAGGGAGAAATTCAGTACAGAAAACAGGGTTCACTTATCGCTTTTGAAGCCGGTGAAGCAATTACTTATGGATTATTTAATGCACAGGAAAGAGGAACATTATTCATTGGACCTGGCGAAAAAGTATATTCAGGTATGATTGTTGGTCAGACAGGTCGTGCTGAAGATATTGAAGTAAACGTTTGTAAAACAAAACATCTTTCAAACACAAGAACTTCAAGCTCAGATGAAGCTTTAAGATTAGTACCAAAGAAAGTATTAAGTCTTGAGCAGGCGTTGGAATTCATTGATACTGATGAATTACTTGAAATCACACCAGAAAACTTAAGAATTAGAAAGAAAATCTTAGATCCAACTCTTAGAAAGAGAGCAAACATTCGTAAGAACAACAAATAAGAGGTTGGAAAGAAGATATTTTGGAAAAATAAATATATTAAAAAATAAAAAAAGCTTCCTTCTAAATGCAGGTTAAATTGGAACTTGCAATTTAGGAGGGAGCTTTTTTTGATAAATCTATACTGAATGGAATCCCTTTCCAATGATTTCGCTTGTATTTGAAATCAATAGGAAGGCTCCAGGTGAGTTTTCTTTTATGAAGTTTCTAAGTTTTACTGCCTGAGACGGACTTAAAACTGTAAGGATTATGTATTTGTTGTCGCCGGTAAATGAGCCTTTGGCGTTTACGATTGTGGCTCCACGGACAAGGTTTTTTTCAATAAAATTGCATATTGGCTTAGGATCGGAGCAAACCACATGAAAGTATTTTGAGCGGTTCAAACTTTCAATAAAGTTGTCGATAAGTGCAGAACGCATAATCAAACCAAGCAATGAGTAAAGTCCTGTTTTTACATCAAATACGAAAAAGGCGCAAAGCGTAAATAGAACATCGGAAATCATAAGTCCACGACCAATATCAACACTTGTGTATTTTTTAAGAACCATTGCGATAACATCCGTACCACCACTTGATGCACCAATATTGAAAAGGATTGCTGAGCCAAGTGCAGGTAAAAGAATTGCAAAAATAAGCTCAAGCAAAGGTTCATTAGTTAAAGGATGACTCATTGGATAAACACGTTCAAACAATGACAGAGTCACAGACAAAAGAATTGTGCTGTAAGCTGTTTTTGCAGCAAAACTTTTGCCAAGAATAATCCATCCCACTACAAGTAACAGAATGTTGGCTACAAAAGAAAAATCACTGGCTGAAAGAGGAGTGAACTTTGCAACCAAAACTGCAAAACCTGTAATACCACCAAAAGTAAAGTTGTTGGCGAATTTAAAGAAGTAAATACCAACAGCCATAATCAAAGTACTGGCTGTAAGCAATAAAAAATTTTTAAAATTTGCTTTCATAATTTTTGTCCTTTAAGTATATTTTTTACAAAAAAATTGTAACGTTGTGAGATTGTAAAGTCAATGAGTATTTAAAGGAAAAATAAGCAATTAAGATAAAAACATAAAAATAATTAATAAGTTAATTTAGCAAAAAACAATTCCAAGCACAGCGGAAAACAAAATCATCAAAATAGGTGCCAAAGTTTTTTTGAAAAAATGTTTGCTTAAAAAGTGAACAGCTATCAAAATCACAAATATCAAAACAAAGCTGTAATTAATTGAAAAACCATGACCTAAACTTTCGAAATTAAACAAAGTTGAAAGTCCCATTATTACAGCAGTTGCAAGAATCATTGCAACAACACAAGGTCGTACGCCGGACAGAAAAGCTTTTGTACCGGAATATTTCATTAGATTTTTTAGAACTGCCGCAATTAAAAGAAGAATAATAAAAGCAGGCAGAACTACACCAAGAGTTGCAAAAAAAGCACCAAGAAAACCGCCCTGAGAGGAGCCAACAAAAGTTGCAAGATTAACTGCAAGAGGTCCCGGAGTTGACTCGGCAACTGCAACAAAACTCATAAACATATCCTCAGAAAGCCAATGGTTGGATAACACGATTTCCCTCATTAAAGAAATCATTCCGTAACCGCCTCCGAAAGATAATGTTCCTATTATAAGAAAATTGATAAAAAGCTTTAAATAAATCATTTTAAACTCCTGTTAACTAAAAAAGAACTATTTCAAATAGTAAAAATTATTTGTAAAGTTATTAACTATCGCTGAATGTTTTTCTTAAAGAAATATACTATCACGCCAACGCCTCCGCAAATCAAAATATAATAAATTGATGAAAAAGAAGTTGCTGTAATGGAAAAAATAACCATAATAATTGCAACAATTAAAATAATCAAAGTATTAAACAGATTCCTCTCCAAATTCTTTAACATTCGAATACCTGCAGTAAGTATTAAATAAACCACGCAAACTTGAATGCCTTTAAAAGCACAGGTAATATAATGTAAACTTAAAAATTGATTAAAAAATAATGAAATACAATAAATTATAATGAAAGAAGGAATGCATACTGCAAGGGTTGCAGCAGTAGCTCCGTAAAATCCTGCAACATGATATCCAATATAGGTGGCGCTGTTAACTGCCATAGGACCGGGCGTGGATTCAGCAATTGCAATCATATTAAGAAAATCATCTTTTTCAATCCATTTCTTCTTATATATAAACTCACTTTCCAAAAGGGCCACCATAGCGTAACCACCGCCAAAGGTAAAGGCACCGATTTTTAGAAAGGTCAAAAACAAAGTAAGAGTTTTATCAAAATTAGAATGTTTCATAAAACCTCCGAAATAAAAAGTCCATTAAAATATTTAATAAAAATTTTTGCAATTAACATCGAGATATTAATTACTACTTAATTCAAAACACCATAAGTATACCATACATAAAAAATAGGAACAAACAAGTTTGAAATAAAAAAAAATTAAAAAAATTAGCACTCACCTCTTGTTATTACAGCGTAGCT
>UMEI01005319.1_pt1 | contig 28388 bp, 31 predicted proteins | sample 1964711 | NCBI WGS metagenome assembly UMEI01 (sample SAMEA4836016, study PRJEB28245) | human gut metagenome | biome: gut microbiome; material: fecal sample | place: Denmark | collected 2008 | reverse complement strand
AATCGGTCAATTATTTTCGGCTAAATTCTCTCTAATAAAACGAGCAAGAGTATTGCGGTCAACTTTGCAAATTTTAGCAATTTTACGTTTTGAAACTTCTATAGATAATAATTCTTTAATCAATGTTTCTTTGCCCGATAACTTATATTTGTTTGGAGCATTCTTTCTTCCCTTTGGTCGTCCAAGAATAACTCCTTCTTGTTTCCTCCTAGCTAATGCCTCTTTTGTTCTCTGACTGATAAGATTTCTCTCAATCTCAGCTGATAAGCCAAAAGCAAAAGCTAATACCTTGCTTTGAATGTCATCACCAAGACGATAATTGTCTTTAATAGTCCATACTCTACATTCTCGCGTCATGCAAATATTGAGTATCTCCATAATCATAAAAAGGTTCCTTCCAAGTCGAGAAAGTTCAGCACAGATAATTAAATCATCTTTTTGAACTTTATTGAGCAGTCTTCCCAATTGCCTCTTATCGTATGCTTTAGTCCCACTAATGGTTTCTTCTATCCATCCATCAATGTGGATACTCTCACGCTCGCAGAAATTATTTATCTCGAAACGCTGGTTTTCTACTGTTTGTTTATCGCTACTAACACGAATATATCCGTAAATCATAACAAATTATAATTAAACTGTTTATAAACTAATTCTAAAAACACTAAAAAATACCCCAGTTAAGCTACAACTTAACCGGGATAAATTAATAGAACTAATCTTTAAAGCTTCTTCCTATAGCCACTTTTTGCAATTCCAATGATGTGCGACGCATGCAGCAGACACCTTCTCCGATACGCCTCTTCCTCCTCATCCGGTCTGCGGCCGTCTCAGCGAAGGTCGGAGTCGGAGTTACCCCCACCTCCTCCGCCGGATGAAACAGCGACAAGCTGCCCGCCAATCAGTGCATTTGCGATGGTGAAGATCCGCTCCCGGACAGACGGTTCCGCCAACTGGTCGAGAAACTCCTGCATCAGCACAGTCTGGCTCTCGTTGAGATCTGTCAGCCGCACATTCTCCTGTTGCAACCGTTTAAGCTCCTGATAATCCACCAGTGCATTTCGCTGCACAGCCTGCACCTGCTGCTCGGCGTCCTTCCGATACAATGCTTCAATCTGGCGGACAATCTTCACGAATCGGCTGGCGATAGACCGGTTTTGCTCGTCGAGCCATTTATCCACCCCGAACATCGGAGGCTTGGAGGCAATTCTCGGCGGGTCGAAGTCTATCTGATAGCAGCGGAACGGTTGTGCAATCCGTCCAGCACGCTCCATGTCCCGTAACATTCTGTCCAACTCCTGCTCTTTCGCTTGAAGTTTAAAGTTTAACGGCCTTGTCGTCCAGCTTCATTTGGTACTCGGCAATAAGTTTTCGGAGATCGGCTTTCCGGGCGTCGTATTTGTCGAGAGTTATTCTTCCGGACACCAGTTTCTCTTCGACTTCATCGAGCTGCGATTTATAGTTCAAAATATGTGCTTCCAGCCTCCGTATCATAGACTGAAGCCCTTTGACAGCTTACTCGGCCTGTCTTGCCTCGTTAGTCAGCTTGCGGATGTAGTCGCGTTTGCTCAAATGGCTGACATGCCGCCCCTCGATACTGTCACCACGCTCCAGTCCGTATTTACTGCCGACCTCTTCGTAGAGCGAGGTGTGCATCTCCCGAAGGATCCGGCCGTACTCATAGCAGTTCTTCCCGAACTTCGCCGACCACATGACGCATTCGCGTCCGCTTTTGGCTCGTTGTCCGACCGGAACGATCAAGGCATGGATATGCGGACTGCTCTCGTCGAGGTGAACCTGAAAACCGATGATGTTCTTCTGCCCGTATCGTCGGGCGCACCAGTCATAGACGTCTTTTGCCCATTGTTCGATTTCCGGGCACCGCTGGAGGTGGCTGTTGTCCGCCTCCTTGTCCAGATTGACGGTCTGCCCCCCGAATGCCATTTCGAGGGTGCGGTCGTGGTTGCCGCCGAAGATGAATCTGGCACAACAGTTCGGCTGTATCTTGCTGTCGGCCTTGAACGGATGCCAACCCAGCTCCGCGAGCCTGTCCATAAGCCGCACCTCAAGCGACTTTTGCTGATAGCCTAACGGATGGATTTTCCCGTCGGGCCCGATCTCGAAATTCAATCCCATCCGGCTCTTGTCGTAATGGTTGGTCGGATCCTGATTCTTTCGGTCGATCTTGTCATCATCCCAGCGTCGTTCATTTTCATTGGCCTCCGCCGTGCCGAATGACTTCCCGGCTTCGACGTGCATGGCCTGCTTTATATCTGTATTCATAATCGATGGTTTTTTGATAAATGGTTCTTGTTTGAGCTTGCTCACTACAGGTCGGAGTCTGCCGAATCCCGACGGGACTTTCTTGCCGCCTGGCAAAAAGTCCTTATTGTGTTATGGACTTTCGCTGGAAACTCCCGAAACCTTCCTCGGGTTACTCGACCAGTTCCAGATCCAGCTCGTCGATGAGCAGTTGTAATGCTGGATTGCGCCGTATCATCTGCTGGAGTATCTGACGTTGTGTCGGAACAGTCAGGAAGAAGTCCGCTATGTCCAGACCGCGGCAGCGCTGTTCGTCAGTGGCCAGACGTTCCAGCATATCGGATACAACCACCCGTTTGCAGATGTCGGCCAGCAGGGCAGATTTCTCCCGCCATCGCTCCGTCGCCCCCAGATCGGGAATGAGAGTTACCTCCCTGTTCCGAAGAACGGACATTGCCTCCCGGTTGAAGCTGCCATTCTCCCCGCCCGTTGCCAGCCATATGTAATCCGGCATGAAGTGGCACATGACAACGGCGGTCTTCTCGCTCTCGACCAGCATCACCGGTGCCGAGGTAGAGCGGTTCAGCAGGTGTTCGCCAAAGAGGCATTGCCGGAGACAGAAGTCCGGCAGATGCAACTCCGAATGTACCCAACTGACATACACCCGTGGCTCCTTTATCCGATGCCCGGTAGCGGAATCGTACCGCATGATCTTCCCAGTCCGTACTTGTCCCTGCCGATCCGTCTGCCAGAAGATGGTCGCGCCGCCCCATTTGGATGAGGTGCCGATGCAGTACAGCCGGGACAGGCGCAGGGTCTCCTCCTCGCCGAATGTCTGGCAGAGGTAGCGATACAAGGGGTTGATCTCATAGTGCGACAGACTCCGCCCGACCACATCGGCCGAGATAAAAGAGGGAACGGGATGGGGCGTTTCACGCTCGGCAGCCCTTGACAAGATGTGACGATCAGCTCTGCCGCCATCCGGTTGAGACAGCACATCGGGATTGTCCCGGAAATACTCCCGCGGCGTATAATGATACCCGCAGGAGTTTTCATGGTCGCATTTGCCCACCGTGTCCGGAAACCGGATGATGCCTTCTTCATCGACATAGCGGACGAAGCAGCGGCTTTTACCGCAGTTGGGGCAACTGATCTTGCTCCCGTAACGGTATTTCTGGAGATGAAACCTGTACTTACTCATGGCCGCGCGGATTTTCGTCGTTTGCACACTGCACTTTTGCACTTTGACACCTGACCCCGCCCGTTTCGCCGCCCGAAAGTGCAATAGTGCAAGGTGCAGCCGCTTTATTCGGACAGAGTTTGCGATATGTTCCGTGGTCGATCTTCTCCAGGAGGGGATTCGGCTGGCTGCACAACTGCTTCAGCGCATAATAGACCGAACGCCTCGACAGCTCGACCCGCTTTCCCGCGACGATCGCGTCGCCGGCCGTGAAGGTGTCGCCCAGCAGCGACAGCCACGCCTCTTTGGATTCGCCGATATTGCTTGCGACAATCAGCTCCTGAATCCTCCGATAGGTCTCCTCATAATAGCCGATCATCCGAATGGCTGCCTGTACGGATTCGAGGTCTACGCATTGCATACCGCCTCCGTCCATCGCCCATTTCAACACCTGGAATACCAGCGAGAGCCGGGCTGCATTGCCGTTGAGTTTCATCTTGCGGCTCTCCACCTCCGCATCGTCTTCGATGGCGTTCACCTCCTCGATGATGCCGTTGTACCAGTTGTAGAAATACTCCTCCGCGTCGTCGGCCATATTCAGCACAACACCCGTCGGATACGGGAGGTTCACTATCCTGTCCAGCACCTCCCGCCACTGTCCGACCAGATCCGGCCGGGCAATGGTGCCGTCGTTGCGCTTCCAGCCCAAAATCCTCCGGTCTTTTGGATAGACGAACAGAAAGCGGTCCAGCAGTCCGTTTGCCATGTATTCGGCCCGAAAGATCTCCGGCAACAGATTGGTCTGCACCGAACCGATGATGTTGATACTCGGATTCTTGATAAGGATCGGCCGGGCTTCCGACTTGCGGATCACCTTCAACGGCTGGCCGCTGTAGGCCGTCAGCAAGTCTTCGATGAGGTTGTTCCGGTTGTTGTACCGTTTCACGGAGTTGAACAGCGCCCGAATCTCATCGACCACCAGCGCAATGCCGCGGGGGTTGTGCTGGTGGATGCTCATCATTGCCTCGGGCGTGAAGTCCGAGATGACGGTCGTTACCAACTGCGGCTTCCGGAGCAGTGTACAATCCTCCGCCTCACCGCCGCGCCGGTTTCCGGACGAGGCAAGCGCCTTTTCATAGGCGTTCCACTCCTCGTTATACTTCTCGTACATCCGGTCGTCGTGCTCGCGGATCGGTTTGTAAAGGAACCCCAACGGCGGTGTCTTGCCGAGCCCCGGCCTGCCGACCAGCATCATGTAGATGGAGGGGCTGGTCTTCCATTCTCCCTTTATTCGGATCCGGCAGGAGTTCCCGATGGCCGTTGCCACCGCCGACAGCAGGATCGAAGCCGTATATTCGATATTGAAGTTCTCGTAAAAGGCCAGGTTCAGAACGAGCTCCTGAATCCTTGCCGGAAAGACCTCCAGCGGCAGGCCCGTTTCGGGGATACGCTCCACCTCCGAGCGGAGCATATTGGTGAGTTGCAGCCGGTCATACATGAGAACCTCCTTCCTGATCGGACGGCATGATGCCGGAGGCAAACGCCTCGTAGTGGAAACGGCGCAGGAAGCGGTCGACATCCGCCTGCGTGTACCAGTATTTGTCGCCTTCGCGTGAGTAGCCGAGATAGCCGTTGTCGCGCAGCTTTTTCAGATACTTCTCCTTGATGTGCAGTTTCTCCATCAAAGACTTGTTGTCATAGAGACAGTGCCCGCCTTCCTGTGTCGGAGGCGGCAATTTCTCCTGTCTCTCTACTATGCTGAGGATCTTTTCAAGCAGTTCCCGGTCGCATAGCTTCTCTACATTCGTGTTCTTTGCCATATATATCTCAGATTATGGCCGAACAGTCCTGATGCACACTCAGACCTTCAGCCTGGTTATGCGACATGGTGCGATTGTGCACATCGCGCCAAAGTCACGGCACGAATGCATAAAGGACTTGCAACTTCGTGAGTTACAATATATTATCCGATGCTATGATGGGTATTATGGAAAGTTATCGTTCTGTCATAACGTGGCGTGTAACCGACTGATTACAAACGATAACGAGAGGGAAATAAAAATCAAAAAAATCGAAGATTGCCAGATTGAACAGCACGAAATGCATGACAAGCCGGATGCAAGACTTGCCAAGCCCGAAGGTCATGCCCCTCGTTTTTTGTCAATCCTGAAATAACTTGTCGATTTTTCCGGCATTGTTAGGGACGGGCATATCCCTTCGGTTCTGCCGGGACTGTCCTATCCCGGTCTGTTCAAATAGTGCGTTAGGCTCGGCATCGGGGAAGAGTCCGTTGCCGAATTCCCAAAAAGTCTTTTGTTCGTATTTGGAATATTCAGGAAAATCGCCGCAATATATTCGGCCACGCATATAGGCAAGAAGAGCCTTTGTACCTTTCCATCTGTAATGAGAACCGACCTCCTCCATATATCCTTCCTCAATGGCTTTGGCAAAGATCCTTCTTGCCAATTCCGTATCAAGACGAGGGGGTAAAGTTACTTTGTTGTGTTCAGAATCTGGAACTCCTTGTGCAGGCTCAGTCCCAACTGCCGCAATGTTTTCCCCTTTAGCCCGCTTCTTTTGATGCAAGTCCTCGGCTGCGTATATCAGCGTTATTGCACATCCAATAGCGGTGCTGATTCCTACAATGACTGCCATACCGGTTTCTGTCCCCCAAGATGGACGGAGTATCCCTAAACCAAGAAGGATAAGAATACTTATAATGGTGGTGAGCCCTACGCCCCAGAACACTTTGCGGTTATTGAGTTTGTATGTATAGGTTACAACCAACACTATGAAGAATCCTGCAATCAGGATGCATGCGACTCTAAAAGGTAATGATATCATATTTCTTTATCTTTTCGTGGTGATTATATGGTCAGGTTACTTAATTCTCCGCTCAGTTTTGCAATCTCAGCTGACAGCGTTTCCGGCAGGAATTTGGCATATACCTTTTCGGTGACATCCGTACTTCCATGACCGAGCAAACGACTGACAACCGACATGGAAAGTCCCTTGTTCAGTGCAAAGACCGCAAACGAATGCCGGGCCACATGCATTGAGAGGGTAAACGGAAGCCCTATCTGTTCTCCGACAACCGCCAGCGACTGATTAATGCATTTCGTTGCATTGTTACGGGCCTTGTACAGAGCCTCTGCATCATCAAAATCCAGATCATCCTTTACTAAGTTGAATACATACCGGCATCATGCACGCTTCTCCTGCCAACGGTGCAGAATATTCAAGGCTGGTTCTGTAAGAGGAATTACATGGCGCTTGTTCGTCTTGATCATGATTTTTCTCAGTTCCTTCTTCTCAAAATTGACATGGCCCCACTGCAATGTCATCACATCGACAACACGGAGTCCGCAGGCATGGAAGGCAAAGAAGAACATTTCCAAAAACTCCTTACGGCGCGGTTCTGTACAGGTATGGTAATATTCCAACAACGCAGACATCTGTTCCTTTGAAAGGTACTTTCCGTCAAATTCGTTGTCCTCGTCCGCAAGAGATATCTTTGAGGCGATACGCATATCCTGAATCCACGCATTGACGGCATGGTCTATCATCTTCATTTTGGAAGCATAGGCACATGCCTTCAGAATCGGAGTCAAAGCATGGTTGATCGTTGCATCGCTGTTCTGTTTTATCTCGCGGCGCCATCTGATGTATTCGTCAATCAGTTCAACCGATATTTCACCTACATAGATACTGTCCGGCTTGTAAGTACCGTTCTTTGTTGCACGGAGAAAGATACGGAAGATATTCATGCCGCTCTTGCCGTTCTCATAGCTGCTGCGTCCGATTCGGTTTCTCGAATAATCGGATTCAAGCCTTTCCAGAACAAACTCGATAAAATCCTTCCCTTGTCCTCCCGTGTGAGCGGTTTGTCGGCCAGGAAGTCGGCGATCACCTGTGCCGTAATCTGATTGGGATGCTTCTCCTGATATTCGGCCAGCAGTCCGTCGATCTTGTCCGCACGGGCAAGCAGCAAGCTGTTGATCCGGTTGGCCTCCGGGCCATAACTCACCCTCACACCTCCGCGTCCCTTGTTGGCTTTCTCGTTCCAGTCGCCCAGCCGGACAAAGATGTTCATGCCCTTGCGTATCACCTGTCGGTTCCAGGTATATTCAAGTTGGACAAGATACTGTTTGGCTGGATCGATCTCACCCCGGATATGCAGGCGGTAGCGTCCCAATGGATATAGTCGTTTCGGTCGTCCCATACTGGAGATGTTTGAAATTAAAAAACAGAGGTTGCAGCAATACTCACAAACCTCTGTAAAGGTAATGAATTTTGTCCAAACAAATCCAGATTTTTCCTCTGAAAAACGTATTTTATCCAAACAAACCGCGCCATTTAAGGCGGTCAAACGCTGTTGTCCAAACAAATTAAATCCCCGCAAATCTTACTGATTTACAGGGATTTAATAGCAGTTTCTGTGCTTAAGATCGCACTAATATTCTTCCTCGTTGAAGAAGAAATCGTCTTTCGACGGGTAGTCGGGCCAAATATCTTCGATAGATTCGTAAATCTCACCCTCGTCCTCTATTTCCTGCAGATTTTCGAGCACTTCGAGAGGCGCACCCGAACGCACAGCATAGTCAATCAGTTCATCTTTCGTAGCGGGCCAGGGAGCATCTTCCAGCTTCGATGCCAATTCAAGTGTCCAGTACATAGTTCCAAGTTTTTAAGTTCCCAAATATCAGCGGATTAACATCAGGCGACAATCGCTATTCCGCTATCACTGATTTGCAAAAGTATAAAAAAAACGAGAAAAACAAAGAAAAAATTACAAAACATCCGCACGCACACATCAACAAGCTGCCGGACAACGACTTACGGAATCCACAGGGTCTCCTCGACACCGTAATGCTCTGTGAGCGTGCGCCCGAGCAGGTAAAAATAATCGGAAAGGCGGTTCAGCCACATCAGCACCGTGGCATCCGTGCCGTATTTTTCATCGGCACGCAGCGCGGCACGCTCGGCACGCCGGCAGACCGTACGGCACACGTGGCACATCGAAACGACGGCGTTGCCGCCCGGGATCGTGAATTTGTCGATCGGTTTGAGCGCGTCCTGCATCGCGTCGATACGGCCTTCGAGCCAGGTGACGGCCTCGGGAGCCAGCGGCGCAACCTTCCCGCACCCCGTTTTTCCGCATGCCAGCAATGCCTCGACGGTCATCAGGCGTGACAGGATGCGGTTCAGGTCATCGACATAGGGCGACAGCGCAGCTTCCGCACGCATGTTGTCTCCGAGCAAGGCCGCAAAGGCCGCCAATTCGTCCACCGTGCCGTAAGCCTCGACCCGTTCGTCGGTCTTGAAGACCCGTTCGCCGCCGACAAGGGAGGTCAACCCCTTATCGCCTTTTTTCGTGTATACTTTCATATCCGGAAGTGTTGTTTCGGCAAATTATTATTGAAAACCAGCAGGTAACCGCGGTTGTCCACGGTCGTCGAACGGTGCGCAGCGACGATTTGCAGGCACATGGCCCGGCGTTCACGCCCGTCGTAGGGGGACATGACCGCTACCGTATTCCCGGCGGCGGCCGCATCGCCGACCAGGGCGAGCGTCTCCGCCCGGGACAGTCCGCGCGTCGCTATGCAGAACTCCGCATCCGCACGATTCAGGCCAAAAGAGGCGTAACCGCAATGGATCGCCAGATTTTGCAGCTGCACGGCGCGGCGTTCGGGCACTCCGGCCGCGAGCAGTTCGCGGAACAACGCCCGGTCGCCGGGAAGCAGCGTATCGCGCATGAACACATTACGCACGACGTCGTATACGAAAGGCGAATGCACGCCGTGCCCACGGAAGAAACGGGCCCGGGAGAGCCTGTTACGCAGCTCAGTGACCCGCCCGTAAAATTTCAAACCGAGTTTATGGCCGCCGATCCCCATAACCGTTATTTTTTCAACAGTCCCGCAAGACGCCCCGTCGAAAAGGCGATCTGGAGGTTATAACCGCCCGTATTCGCATCGAGGTCGAGCACTTCGCCCGCGAAATAGAGCCCCCGAACCTTCAGCGATTCCATGGTATAGGGGTTGACCTCGGCGCAGGAAACGCCCCCGGCCGTCACGATGGCGTATTCGAACGGCGCATAGTCCGTGATGGGGAAAGTGAATCCCTTGAGCGTCTTTATAAGGCGGGTTATCTCCTCTTCGGTTAGCTTGCCGACGTAATTCTTAGAATGGATGTCCAGTTCCTGCGCCAGCGGCATCACCAGAGGTTTCGGCACCAGCTTGCGCAGCAGTTCGCCGAAAAACTCCGTGGGTTCCATCCCGGCTATCTCGCGGGCGATACGCTCGTGCAGGATTTCCTCCGTGAGCGCAGGCTTCAGGTCGACGACCAGTTTCACGCGGCGCCCGTCGATCAGTGCGTCGACCGCATCGCGGCTCATGCGCAGCGCCACGGCACCCTCGATGCCGCGCTCGGAGAAGCCCAGTTCGCCGAACTCCTCGCGCACGGGTTCGCCGTCGATATGGAGCACGGCCCTGATGTTTTTCAGCAACAGGCCGTCGAGGTAACCGATCTGCGGATGCGACGAAACGAGCGGCGTCAGCGAAGGGCGCACAGGCTCGACGGTATGTCCCAGGTCGGCCGCAAAGGTGTAGCCGTCGCCCGTGGAACCCGTGGCGGGATAGGAAACGCCGCCCGTGGCGACGATCACCTGCGGACACTCCTCCTTGCGTTCGAAACCGCGCCTGTTGATATAGCGGACGCCGAAGACCTTGTCGCCCAGGGTCATGATCTCCGTCACGCGCGTATTATAAATGATCTTCACGCCGTTCTCGTAGCAATATTCCAACAGCGCATTGGCGATGTCCCACGCCTTGCCGCTCTTGGGAAAGACGCGCTCGCCGCGTTCGATGTCGAGCTTCACCCCGGCCTTTTCGAAGAAACGGATGGCGGCGCGGTTATTGAACTCGGCAAAAGCCTGTCCGAGAAACTCCGCGTTGGTACGCACCTGCGCGGCGAACTCCTCGGCCGGCCGTGCGTTGGTGACGTTGCAGCGCCCTTTGCCCGTGATACGGACTTTACGGCCCGACTTGTCCATCTTCTCGATCAGCAGCACACGCTTGCCGTCGCGCGCCGCCGTACCTGCGGCCATCATGCCCGCTGCCCCCGCACCGATGACGATCACGTCGTACGGCCGGATTTCTTTTTCTTCGATTTGTTCCATACGGCTGCAAAGATAGACAATAATTCTTTCTTTCCGGAAAAATTTTTCCTATCTTTGCGGCCGAAAAAACCGTTCTAAACAGATATGTTGAGCAGAAGATTACTCCGTATAAAGGTCGTCAAGGCACTGTTCGCCCACCTCAAATCGGGCGCCGACAACATGATGGCATCGGAAAAAACGCTGATGGCGTCCGTAGACAAGGCCTACGACCTCTATTTCCAGATCCTGACCCTCCCCGTGGAACTGACGCGCTACGCCGAACAGCGGCAGGAACTGGCCAAACAGAAAAAACTGCCGACATACGAAGACCTCAACCCCAATACCAAGTTCGTAGACAACCAGGTGATCCGCGTCATCGCCAACAGCGATGCCGTGAACGACCATATCGCCGCCCGCAAGCTGGGCTGGGGCCGCCATCCGGAGCTGATCCGTACGCTCTATACACAGCTCTCGGAAAGCGACTATTTCAAGGATTACATGCTGCGCGAGGAGCGCTCGTTCGCCGACGACCGCAAGCTGCTCGAAGATTTCTTCAAGGAGCTGCAGAGCTGCGAGGCACTGGAAACCGAGCTGGAAGAGATGTCGATCCTCTGGAGCGACGACCTGCCTTACATCGTGATGATGATCCTGCGTTCGCTCTCGGGCCTGAAACCGTCGCACACCGAGCTGAAAGTCCCCTCGAAGTTCAAGAGCGACGAAGACCCCGAATTCGTGAAGACGCTTTTCGAAAAATCGCTGGTCAACTACGATGCCTACCAGGATTACATCGAAAAGTTCACCGCCAACTGGGACGTGGAACGCATCGTGTTCATGGACAACCTGATCATCGGCACGGCCATGGCCGAACTGACCTCGTTCCCGTCGATTCCCGTCAAGGTAACGCTCGACGAGTACATCGAGATTTCGAAATACTACTCGACACCCGGCAGCAGCACCTTCATCAACGGCGTGCTGGACAAGATCGTCGAATCGCTCACCGCCGAAGGCCGCATCAGGAAAGCCGGCCGCGGCCTTATCTGAGTCCCGATGCTGCGCGGGGTGTTGTTGCTGGCGCTGGCCGTGACGACCGCGGCATGCGGCACCCGGCAGGCACGCACGGGCGAGACCGGGCGGAAAGGCCGGATTATCGCCGTCACGGACACGATCCTCGACACGGGCGGCACGGATACCGTGCGTTTCGGACGCATGCACTCGGGGGAGGTGGCCGTGCTCAGGCTCTGGATCGAAAACCGGGCATCGAAGCCCGTAGCCATCACCCGATACGACCGCAGTTGCGGGTGCACGACGCTCGGATATGATGCACAGCCCATTACGCCGGGCGATGCGCAGCAGGTGTCGCTCACCTTCGATGCGCGGGGCGAATGGGGCTGGCAGCTCAAGACGCTGGACATCGCATTCGCCGGCGGGCGGAAACCCCTGAGGCTGTTCATCGAGGCCGAAGTGGAATAAACATTTGTGTATTCGACAATATTTCGTATATTTGTTCCGTTAACGGAAATAAACACTTAAAACATAACGACGTATGATTAATTTTCTTCAGGTGCCGCCCGTAGAGCCCCAGCCGGGTTTCATGCAGCAGTACAGTTTCATCATTATGATCGGCCTCATGGTGCTGGTTTTATGGCTCTTCATGTGGCGACCCGAATCCAAGCGCCGCAAGCAGATGCAGGCATTCCGCGAAGGCCTGAAAAAAGGTGACAAGGTAATTACCGCCGGCGGCATTTACGGCACGGTGAAAGAGATCAAGGAGACAACCCTGCTGATCGAGGTGGACGGCAACGTCACGCTGCGCATCGACAAGAACATGGTCGTAGCCGACAACAGCGACCTTCAGCGCCAGTAAAAACCGCTTTCAGATATGAAAAAAGCTGCAAATTTTTGCAGCTTTTTTATTTGCAGGTTCAAATTTTTTATTTTACATTTGCATACCTGTCCGGGAAACCCGGGCACAGTCCCAACAACATTGTCGAGGGGGGGGGAATTTCTAAGCGCCTCTTACAGATTACCTCTTTCTCGGCAATGTTTTTTTATGCCCGTATGTCTGCAAACGATCCTGCGGGGATTTTGGCCCAAATCCGCGGCCGGCCGGCAAGGCGTCCCCAGAAAATTCGGGACAAAAAATCCTGAACGCGCAAACAAGGCAGCAGATGCAACCGGTTTTATCGTTATATTTGCATCCGGATTCTTCAACGCATACACATGACCCGACACATATCCTACCCTACCCTCGGCACTTGTTCCCGGCAGATCGACATCGAACTGGAAGACGGCATCATCCGCAATGTGACGTTCACGGGCGGCTGCCACGGCAACACGCAGGGCATAGCGGCACTCGTGCGCGGCATGAAAGCCACCGACGCGATAGCCCGGCTGGAAGGCATCGACTGCCGCGGCAAGGGCACTTCGTGCCCCGACCAGTTGGCCAAAGCCCTCAGGCAGGCGCTCTGAACCGACGCAGCATCTGTTCGGGAACGGATTTTGCAGACGGAGCATAAGACCAAAACAGAAAAACTATGTATTTCGTATGGTATCTCCTGCTCGGCCTGGCATCCGGATGGATCGCCAACCTCATTGTCAGAGGCAGCGGCTCGGGGCTCATCGTCAACCTCGTCGTAGGGCTGGTAGGCGGCGTGCTCGGCGGCTGGCTCTTTTCGTTCTTCGGGCTGGTTCCGGCAGGCACGCTGGGCAGCCTGGCCACATCGGTCATCGGCGCCGTGGTGCTGCTATGGATTGCCGCGGCCATCTCACACAAGAAAATCCGTTAAACCCGCAACGATTATGGACAACATGAAAAACGGCGGACACGCCGGCACCGCAGAAGCGGAAAATGCGGAGACCATGGATCTCCTGACAGGAATGCTCGATGCCGCAACCCATTGCGGCGACAACGACGGGGACGGCAAGGAGCCGGCAAAAACTGCCGGAACCGCCGACATTCAGGACGGGAATATGCAAAAATAACCGCCAAACCAACCCGGTGCTGTGGCTGTAAAACCGGGAAAGGGGACTCGATAAGTCCCCTTTTTTTGTACCACCTCCCGCACAGCCGGGACGGCAAGCGACACTCCGATTATTCGGTTCAACACACGAATTGCTTCGCATCAGATCAATTAATTTAAAAACACCCCAGCAAAACACATTATTTTGGCATAACAAGGGAATGTTATCAATATATTATTATTTATATCGCGCAATATTTGCAAAATCATTTATTTTTAATTTAATTTACGATAAGCAAACAACCCAAATACAACCCACTTTTATGAAAACATTTAAAATCATGATGGCCATTGCGGTCGCCATCTTTGCGACTACGTCGCTGATCGTGTCACTGACCTCTCCCATTAAATCCCTGCTGGATGTCAACGTAAAAGCCTTAACTCAAGATGAAGGGGGAACCGGAGGAACCGGGGGAATCGGAGGAGGCGAAGGAAGTGTTTTATTGAAATATGGGCCGGAAAGAACATTTCAGACTACCTGTTATACATACCGTTTTGATTTTGCTTCAAACAAAATAGTACCTGTTCCTCATCCGGCATCCGGCACATATTGTGAATTCAAAGATTTGACACCATGCTCGGCAAAATCTCCTTGCTAATAATCAACATTGATGAACAAATTAACACCATGTTCAGACTACTTATTGTTTTCATTTCGCTATCCGGACTATGCTTCGGATGCGAAACCCGGCAGGACACGACACAGGACACCGAGGGTATGACCCGGCTTCTATTGACCAAGGAGACCGAAGCCACGCCTGCCGATTTTATCGCCGATTACCGGTATGTGCCGCTGGGGACAACCCGGCAACCCGTGGGTAATATAGACCAGTTGCTCGTGACCGACGACCGGATCATCGTTGTGGACAAGGAGAGGGCGCAAACAGTTTTTATTTTCGACCTCGACGGTAACCCCTGCGCTGAAATATACAGACTCGGCCGGGGGCCGCAGGAATACTACCATATAGACCATGTGACGCTGACCCCGGGAGAGAAACCGCAATTGGCTATACTCGATGGAAGGGGAAACAAAGTCTTGTTTTACGATCTCGACGGCCGGTTTGTCAACTCGACCCCGATTTCTTTCCGGTTTACGGGGATGGAATACCTGGACAAAAACGAAATACTCTGTTTTACGGATGCCTATGTCCGGCACGATCCCTCTTCCAAGGAACGCAAGGTTGCCGACCGGCTGCTCTTTTTTACGGACAATAAGTTCCAGATCAAGGCCTGTGCACTGACAAATCGTGCAGTAAACCGCAAAATCGGCTTTACGGAGCCGATTGTAAAACAAAGCGGCGACGATTTGCTGATAAATCCCAAGCTTAACGATACGATCTACCGGCTCGACGGTCGAAGCCTAAAGCCGCTTTACTATGTGGATAAGTCCGCATTGGGGCCCGTACTGCCGACAGAGTATCTTACCGACGAACAGATTATAGAGCTGGATAAAAAAGCCCCTGTTTTCTGGGGTAGTTTTACACCTGGGGAGAAATTTCTATTTTTAGAGGCATCTACGCCTCCGGCAGAGATCATAGACATATATTGCCATTCAAAAACGAGCGGGAAGATTTATTTATTGAAAAACAACACCCCACGCTCCGGAGATGCGGCGTTGGCAGATGTAGCTTTCTGTGGAGTTAAAACATCTTGGAAGGATCAATTCATCGCGCAGATTCCAGCCTATGTAGTCCCGATGGTATACCAGCGGGACGGGACGGACAACCCTGTGTTGAAGGATATCGGCGAAGATGCCAATCCCGTGCTGATTTTCTATACGCTCAAGGAACCCGACCTATGAAATGGGACAGAATATTGACCTACGGTCTGTTATCCCTTCTTTTCATCGTCGACGCGGTATTGTTGGTGCGGGTTTTCAGGCTGCAGGAAGAGATCCTATTGAAAGACCGGATAATCGACAAATTAACCATGTCCCAATACATTGCAGACTGCACGGCCACGAATCTGAATGTAAACTACCGTTACGGCGGATTATCGGTCGGGGACTGCGAGACCGAAGATTCCGCAGGAATCCGTTGCCCGCTCATGGCAATCGTCCGCCAGCCGACGCTGGTATTCCGCTATTGCGACCGTGCCTGCGGCGAATGCATCTCATTCGGCGCGGATAAACTCGCAAGGGAGTTGGAAGGCTCGAATATTCCGGTCGTATTCCTTGCCCGCTATGACAATATCCAGGAGATGAGGCGGCAGGGGCCGAGGATTAATCCATGGGGGTTCCGGATGTTGAATGTGGAAAAAATACTCGATCTGGATGAAAAACTGCTCCCCTATTACTGCATAATAGACGAACGAGGTGTCGTACACGATATTTTCATTCCGGAGAAATCCCGCCCTTCGACGACAAATCAATATCTGGCCTGCATAAAAGACAAATACGGGAACCGGTAAAACAGCAAATTCCCCGCAATATGATGATTGCGGGGAATTTGCCTTAATTTCGTTGAGCTGCCAGGACTCGAACCTGGAACGACAGAACCAAAATCTGCTGTGTTACCATTACACCACAGCTCAATCCGTTGCTCGAAAGCGGGACAAAGATAAGCAAAAAATCGTAATTTACAATCGGGAAACGGAAAAATGCCCGACTCTTGCAGGTGTGCAAGAAAGAATTTCATTACTTTTGCACGCATGGAGCCGACAAGCCGGACAACGGGCCGGCAGGCGCCCTGCTGAAACTGAACGATTAATACGATAAGATATGATCCTGACAATGATCCTGCTCTTCGTGGTCGGCTACGCCTTCATCGCGCTGGAGCACAAAGTTAAGGTCGACAAATCGGCCATCGCACTGCTGATGTGCGGCGCCATCTGGACGATCTTCAGCCTCTTGGGCCACGACGCGAACATCGGCCACGACATGGTCGACCACCTGGGCGACACGTGCGAGATACTGGTGTTCCTGATCGGCGCCATGACGATCGTCGACCTGATCGACTCGCACGGCGGTTTCAACGTCATCACAGACCACATCAAGACCCGCAACAAGCACAAGCTGATGTGGCTGCTGGCTCTGATCACCTTCTTCATGTCGGCGGCGCTGGACAACATGACCACCACGATCATCATGGTGATGCTCCTGCGGAGGATCATCGCCGACCAGAAGGAGCGCTGGATCTACGCCAGCCTGATCGTCATCGCGGCCAACAGCGGCGGCGCCTGGTCACCGATCGGCGACGTGACGACGATCATGCTGTGGATGCGGGGCAACGTCACCTCGGCAGCGCTGATGGGGACGCTCTTCGTGCCGTGCATCGTCTCGGTCATCATCCCGACGGCGATCGCCACCCGGTATGTCCGCAACGAGGATACGGCCCCGGTGGACGAGAGTACGTTCGAAGCGGAACTGCCCGTGGGCGTGGGCCCGCGCCTGAGCAAATTCATCCTCATCACGGGCGTATTGAGCCTGCTGTTCGTACCGGTATTCAAGGGCATCACGCACCTGCCGCCCTACATGGGCATGATGGTCTCGCTGGGTGTGATGTGGGTGCTGACGGAGATCATCTACGACCGCAAGCGCGGCATCGAGGAGTCGATCAAATGCCGCGTGACGAAGGTGCTCAAGCATATCGACATGCCGACGATCCTCTTCTTCCTGGGAATCCTGATGTCGGTGGCGGCGCTGCAAACCGCAGGCGTGCTGACCGACGTGGCGAACTGGCTCGACAAACAGGTACACGAAGTGTTCACCATAGCGGGTGTCATCGGCGTACTGTCGTCGGTGATCGACAACGTGCCGCTGGTTGCCGCCTGCATGGGTATGTACCCCGTGATGGACACGGCGGCGGTGGCCGCGAGCGCCGACCCCGCCTACATGCAGTCGTTCGTACAGGACGGCCTGTTCTGGCACCTGCTGACCTACTGCGCCGGGGTGGGCGGAAGCCTGCTGATCATCGGCTCGGCGGCCGGCGTGGTGGCGATGGGGCTCGAAAAGATCAATTTCGGATGGTATTTCAAGAAGATCACCTGGCTGGCCTTCGCAGGCTATGCGTCGGGCATCCTGGTGATCCTGGCCGAACACCTGCTGGTCGGGCTCTGACCGACAGCGGGAAACGGAATAACGGGTGTGGAGGCAATGCTTCCGCGCCCGTTGCGTTTTGCGTAAAACCCCGTCAGCCGGCCGGGTGTCCCCCACCTACGTCAGCGGACTTTGGCCATGAATTTCTCACGATCCACGACGTAGCGGATGTGTACGCCCTCACCGATCATCCCTTCGGCATCGCGGGCGCCGACGTTGAAGGTCAGCTTGCGCCCCTCGACACCGGTCAACACGGCCGTGGCGGTGATTTCGGCACCCAACCCCGAAGGCTTGATGTGCGTGACGTTCATCTCCGCCCCTACGGTCGTAGCCCCCGCGGGGAGCGCCGCGGCTACGGCCGTCATGGCGGCATGCTCCATAAGTGCCACCATCGAAGGCGTGGCGAAAACCTCGAGGTCGCCCGACCCCATCGTCGCGGCGGTATTTCCGGCCGTCACCGTCGTCCGGCTCTGGGCCGACAATCCTTTTTCCAGCATAATATCCATTTCGCTTTATACGTTTATCCGATAAATAATTACTTTTGCAGTGGCCGTGCAGGCTGCGTACGGAGGAGGGCTCCGGAACCGCCGCCGGGTTTGTCCGCGGCAAAGATAATGCAAACCGGGCTCAAAGGCAAACCCGCGGGCAATGCACAAGGCACGGCCTGCCCCGCGAAAGTCCGCCGTTCGCAAAGATAACGATTTTCACCGAGATGAAAAAGTGGCTCCTGATTCTGGTAATGCTGGCCGCCGTGTCCCCCGGGGTGCGTGCGCAGGGAGGCCGCGGGTTCTGGCATCAGGAATGGGCGGTGGAAAAAGGCGACTCGGTACCGTTGGTACACATCCTGCCGGTCTACGTGTTCAGCCGCCCCGTCGACCTGCGCCGTTACCGCAAGCTGGTCGACGCCGTGAAGAAGGTCTACCCCATCGCCAAGGTCGCGAAAGCCAGGATGGCCGACATGGAAGAGGAATTATGCCGCCTGCCGACCAAAAAGGCGCAGAAGGAGTACATCAGGCAGGTATACCACCAGATCAAGGACGAATATACGCCCGTGCTGAAACACATGACCCGCACGCAGGGCAAGGTGTTGCTCAAGCTGATCGACCGCGAAACCGAATATACGGCCTACGAGGTGCTCAAGGAGTTCCGGGGCGGATTCGTAGCGGGGTTTTGGCAGGGCGTATCGCGGATTTTCGGGCAGAACCTCAAATCGCAGTACGACAAGGACAACGAAGACAAGATGATCGAGCAGATCGTAATTTACTACGAAGCCGGCCTGCTGCGGTAGGCAAACCGGGATAAACCCGATCCGTTACTCGAATTTGTTATAAAGGACGACGGGACGCTCGCGGCGTACGCTCATCGAGGGGAACCAGATGTCGCCGGCCGTGAGTCCGCATTTCTCCACCGCCTCGAGCGAGTACTCCAGACGTCCGAAGTCGGCGTCGACGTTGTTGGTGCCGAACGTGAACTTTATTCCGCGTTGCTTGGCCCGGCGGATGATGTCGAAGCTCGGGATACGATAGCGGGCGTTGATCTCCAGGGCGATGCCATAGCGCTCCAGCACATCCAGTACGCGGTCGACGCGCGCGTCAGTCCAATACCTGTCGTAATCGGCCTGCATGTCGTCGGGCAGGTAGGTCGGGTTGGCGTAGATGTCGGCCGGCTCGTTGGTGAGTATCTTCACCGTCTGGTCGACCAGATGATCCATATACTGTTCTTTCGTCACGCCGTCGTAGTGCACCTCCTCGGGCCGGTAGATGCGCGAATTGCGTCCCTTGTGGTCGATGATGGTCATGGCATCCGTGAACAGGTAGTCGAATACACCGAGGGCCTTCTGCGAGAAGGTCGCCGTCCACTTGCGGCCCTCGCCCTGTACGCCACGCAGGAAAGGCATCCGCCTCACTTCGTCGAAATAGGCATAGACCTCCCCGTCGTCGGCCAGCATGCGGCCGATACCGCCTTCCCCGGCATTGGGCGCCACACCGTAATTGATACCGTAGTTCATCGACATGGCGTGCGCCTGTTCCTTGGTCAGGCCGCCCTTCAGGTGTACGTGGTAGTCGATGACGGGAAAATCGCGCTGCTGGAAGCGGATCACGCCGTCGGTGCGTTCGTCCACGGGCGGCAGTGTGTCGGCCTCGTTGCGCGCCTGTGCGCCGAGGCGCTCGATTGCAAGGTTGCGGAACGCGACTTCGCCCTGCACGCCGCGCAGCGCGATCGCACCGTGTCCCAGCAATTGCCGGGCATGCCCTTCGGTGCGGTAGGGATGTTCGGGTTCCGTATAGCAGACCACTTCGGTAGTGTCGATGCGGACGACGATGTTACGGCCGCGCACAGAAACCTCGAAGCCGAACCACTCGCCGTCCTCGGCCAGCGAGCGGTAAAGGTTGCGCACGGAGGCGAGCGAACCGCTCTTGCGTGTCCCGTCGATGGCGCCGTTGCGGAAAACCACCTCGTAGCCCGACTCGCCGTCGGTGTGGAAGAGCAGCGCCGCCTGGGCTCCGGGCTGCGTGAGGGCTTCCCCCGTAAGGCGGAAATTGCCGTAGTCGCCTGCTGCCAGGAGCGTCCGGCCCGCCGTTACGGCCGGGGACGGGGTGCGGATCTCGCGTTCCCCGTCGTGCCACCGGTCGAGCGGCCGGGCAGCGCCGTTGTTTTCGCAGGCGGTGAACGCGGCAAGGGACAAGAGTGCCGCGGCAATCGTAGTCCCGATACGCGGGACAGGGTTCAAATGGCAAAAGAGGTTCCTCATAGCTTGGATTTTGTAATAATGCGGTTCCGGTTCGGACAGGCCGCCCGGCCTATGTGTACGTCAAACTTATCTCAGTCGTTGCTTGCTATCAAATATGCCCATGCAAAAATACACACTTTGTTGGAAAAGTACGGAATGACGCACACCGTTTTATTTCGGACAGCATGAATTTCGGGAATCCCGGCAGCAAATAGGCTCAGAAATTGAACGACAGGCCGACGCCCAGCTCCATGTAGGAACGCCCCGGGCGGTAATCCCCGTAGGCGAACCCGAAATTGTCGGTCAGGTAACAATGGTAGGTGAAATCGCCGTAGAGGTTGAACCGCCAGATGGGGATGATAAGCCGCACCCCGAGGTCATAGGTACAGCTGAAACGGTGCTTGACGAGGAAATTCCCGGAGTAGGGCTCGCGGCTGAGCGGGCCCAGCATCATGCCCGGCGTAAAACCCGTATGCGCTTCGAACTGCTTGGGAATGATCGAAAGCAATGCCGCGGCGACCCACGACCCGGCCTCGCCGTCGCCCGGGAAAACCAGCCCCCGTATACGTTCCGTGCACCAGGTGAATTGCATCGGGATCGAATAATAGTCGCAGACTTCGTCGTCGAAAAACAGGTTCAGCCCCGTGCGGAAACCTATATTATAATAGTTGTACCGGGCGTAGTCGATGCTGATCGCCTCGAATTCCGGGCCACGGCCGTCCCCCATGAAAAGCTGTGCGCTGTACCGCACCCCGATCTCATTGCCGGACGGCAACCCCTTGGGGGTGCGCCACTGGTTCATATTCTGGGCTGCCCCGCTGACGCAATACAGAAGCGCGAGGAGTGCCGCAAAAACTGGTTTCTTCATAATTTACAGGTTGCTTCTGCCCGCAAAGGTAACAGAATAAGGCCGCCGTCCAAACATTATTGCAGGAAAATGCAGGGCACACGGCCATGCGCCCTGAAAATAGCCGCAACCCTTGCTCTTTGTGAATTATTCGTTATCTTTGTGGGCAAAATTTCGCTGAGCCATGTTTGAAAATTTAACGGATAAACTCGAACGGTCATTCAAAATCCTCAAGGGCGAGGGGCGCATCACCGAGATCAACGTAGCGGAAACGCTCAAGGAGATCCGCCGTGCGCTGATCGACGCCGACGTCAACTACAAGGTCGCAAAATCGTTCACCGACCAGGTGAAGCAGAAGGCGCTGGGACAAGACGTGCTCAAGGCGGTGAAGCCCGGGCAGATGATGACCAAGATCGTACGCGACGAGCTGGCCGAACTGATGGGCGGCACGGCCACAGACATCAGGCTGGAGGGCAACCCGGCCGTGATCCTGATCGCGGGTCTGCAAGGCTCGGGTAAGACCACCTTCTCGGGCAAGCTCGCGGCATTCATCAAAAGCAAGAAAGGCCGCCAGGTACTGCTGGTGGCAGGCGACGTATACCGTCCCGCGGCCATCGACCAGCTGAAGGTGCTCGGCGGGCAGATCGGAGTGGAGGTCTACACCGAAGAGGGGAACAAAAACCCGGTGCAGATCGCCGAGAACGCCATCAAATACGCCCGTCAAAACTCGTTCAACGTCGTAATCGTCGATACGGCGGGCCGTCTGGCCGTGGACGAGGCGATGATGCAGGAGATCACGGCCATCAAGGCGGCCGTGAAGCCTTCGGAGACACTCTTCGTAGTGGACGCCATGACGGGCCAGGACGCCGTGAACACGGCCAAGGAGTTCAACGACCGGCTCGACTTCGACGGCGTGGTACTCACCAAGCTCGACGGCGACACCCGCGGCGGCGCCGCGATCTCGATCCGCTCGGTGGTCAGCAAACCGCTGAAATTCATTTCGAGCGGCGAGAAGATGGACGCCCTGCAGGTGTTCCACCCCGAACGTATGGCCGACCGTATCCTCGGCATGGGCGACGTCGTATCGCTGGTGGAGCGTGCGCAGGAGCAGTTCGACGAAGAGGAGGCACGCCGCCTGAAGAAAAAACTAGTCAAGAACCAGTTCAACTTCAACGATTTCATCGGGCAGATCCAGCAGATCAAAAAGATGGGCAACCTGAAAGACCTCGCGGGAATGCTTCCCGGCGTAGGCAAGATGCTCAAGAACGTGGACATCCCGGACGACGTGTTCAAGCAAACCGAGGCGATCGTCTCGTCGATGACCCCGGCCGAGCGCGAGCATCCCGAAATCATCAACGCACGCCGCCGCGAACGCATCGCCAAGGGCAGCGGTACGACGATGGCCGACGTGAACCGCCTGATGAAGCAGTTCGAGGATACCCGCAAGATGATGAAGGCCGTAGCCGGCGGCAACATGAAGATGCCGAACATGCCCGGAAGACGCCGATAACCAACAGATTGCAAGTAAACCACAATCCCTCATTCGGAATGGGGGATTTTTTATGCGGTAGTTTTTAGGGCCCGATACGAATTTTTCATCACTTTTTCATAGCAAAACAGTTAAAAATTATTACCTTAGTACACGCAATACTTCAAATCTCACTTTTTCTAATTTAATCACACCCACATGATGCAATTATCATTTTGGAAAAGATTACTCTGCGCGGCGCTCACCCTCGCGCTGGGAGTAACACTGGCAGCCTGTTCGGACGACGACACGAAGGACGACAAGCTGATCCCTGAAATCGAGGTTACCCAATCGTTGACGTTCGATTGCACGGAAACCCAGACGAAAAACCTCGAAATCGAGCTTAACGGAAAGCTCAACTGGCAGATCAAAGCCGACGCATGGATCGAGCTGTCGCAAACCAGCGGCAAAGGTTCGGCAACAGTAGCCGTAACCGTCCCCGCGAACGCCACTTCGCGTACGGGTACCATCACCGTAACGGCCACCGGTTACATGGGCGCCACCGACACGGGCACGTGCTCCGTAAGGCAGATCAAGGAAGGTGAAACGAATACGAATGTTGCGGAACTCCGCAGGCTCATCATGGCAACCAACCCCACTGCCGATGGAAAAGAACTGACGGACGCGATCAGGGCCATGACGCTGTGCGGTATCGTAGTCTCGGACAAGGGGGGGGGAAACCAGCAGCCCTTCATCGTAATCCTTGCCGACGATACACAGGATGCCGGTGCCGGCCTCGCGCTCTCGATCAGCCAGTCTAACAACACCTTCGAGCGCGGCGACATCGTCGAAGTATCGCTCAGCGACGCATCGGCACAACTCTTCAGCGGTCTGCTGCAGGTTTCGACCCACAACGAGCCCATGCTCGTAGGGCAGACCGAACCGCTGGCCCCGATCGCCATCACCGCAGACAAAATCGCGGAATACGAATCGCAATACGTAAAGATCGAAAACACGCAGCCCGAAGCGTCGGAATCGGGCACCTGGAACAGCGACTCGAACAAGGGCAATGTTTCCATGGAGACCAAGGACGGAAAGTCCTACAAAATCCGCACCCTGCAAACCGCATCCTATGCACAGGATGCCATCCCGACCGACAAGAGCGGTTCCATCGCAGGTATCGCGGGCATCTACAACGGCACACTGCAAATCCTACCCTGCAACGGTGACGACATCCAGCTTGCCGAAGCTCGTTTCACGGTACAGGGCAACAAGGCTACGCTGGCCGAAGTGCTCGAAGCCGGCGCCGGCTCGGCATTCGAAGTTGAGGGCGTGAGCGTCATCGCCGCCAACGAGCAGGGAGTACTCTTCCAGCAGGACGGTGCACGCATCTACGCATTCAAGGGCGAAGCCCACGACCTGGCCGTCGGCGACATAGTCACCGTGTCGGGCAAAACCGAGTCGCGCAACGGCCTGCTGCAGTTCGGAAAGGGCTGCAGTTTCACCAAGACCGGCCATCAGGATATCACCCAGCCGCAGCCTGCGGCATTCTCGGCAACGGAAATCGAAGCCTACATGAAAAACCCCGAGGTGAAATACGTGACCTACAAGGGTACTGTACTCGTATCGGGCAGCTACGTCAACGTCGAGATCGACGGCACTTCAGTACAGGGCAGCCTGGATTACATGAGCGACGATTTCAAGGAGAAGTACAACAGCCACAACGTGACCATCACCGGCTGGCTCTTCGGCTCGTACAAGACCTATATGTATACCATCCCCGTGGAGGTCAGGGACGAGGGCGAATTCGAAGAAGAAGTTCCCGACGGGGCGATCTTCTACAGCACCTTCGACAAGGAACTTTCCTCACAGTCTTTCGACACGAGTTCGGGATGGCCGTACCTCGACCAGTTCGAGGGCTGGATCAACCACAAGGGTTCGGGTATCGCCGCTGTGACCTACGACTACAGCAGCATGTCCGTACGTACGAACCAGTCGTCGAAAGGTTCGCTTTCGCTCTACGACGGTTCGGGCAAGAACAACATCTTCTTCTCGTCCGTTCCCACCTATTTCACGATCCAGAAGATCGCGGTAACGTCGCAGAACCTCAAGCTCTCGTTCGGCGCACAGCGCTATGCACAGGGAGCCACCAACACGTTCATCAAGTCCGACTTCGTGGTGCGCCTTTCTTCCGACGGGCAGCTCTGGTCGCAGGCGCTCGACTACGATTTCGGCAGCGTAGCGGACGAACCGGGTGAGTGGCGCCTCGCAACGGCAGACTTCACCCTGCCGGCAGGCACCAGCACGCTCTACATCAAGTTCGAGGCCAAGATGGGCAGCGTAAACCGTATCGACGACGTATTGCTGATCCCGGGCAACGGAGGGCAGGCGATCGAGTTCGGTAAGGAAGAGGAGACACCGCTTTCGACGATCGCCCAGGTGCTGGCCGGCCCCATTGACGATGTCTACAAAGTCGAAGGCCAGGTGATCGGCACCCACTCGAAGGGCTTCCTCGTGAAGGACGCCACGGGTACGATCCTCGTATTCAAGAAGAACCACGGCATGACCGTCGGCGACAAAGTCACCGTCGAAGGCGCAACGTCGGAATACGGCGGCATGAAGCAGTTCGGCGAAACGTCGGAACTCACCAAGAACGGCTCGGGAAGCTTCACGCAGCCCACCCCGACGGATTTCGGGGCAGCGCAGTTCGACGCCTATGTCAACAACCCGACGATCCGGTATGTAAAATACGAAGGTGACCTCACCTCGTACCAGGACAATATCTACCAATGGCACTATAATGTCGCCGTGGAGGGTACGAACGTAGTCGGTTCGATCGCCTACCCCAACAGCGACCTCAACATCGCCGGCTTCATCGGCCGCAAGGTCATCATCACGGGCTACACCGTCGGTGTTTCGGGGACGGATACCAAATACCTCAATACGCTGACCACGTCGATCGAATTCGCAGAGCAGGAGACCATGCCCGACGAGAGCCAGGCCATCACGGTCAAGGAACTCAACGCCAAGCTCGCCACGATGAATGCGGGCGATGCGCTGGGCGAACTGGTCGCCGTGAAGGGTTATATCGCAGCCAACAACGAAGGAGGTGCCCTGCACCAGCTCCTCTCGCTGGTGGACAACACCGGCGAGGCCAACACGGGCATCATCATCAAGGGCAACGACTACACCGAGAAAGACCTGCCCGTGGGCACGAAGGTGATTGTCAGCCTCAAATATGCGACCTACGACCTTTACAACGGGCTGCCGCAGCTGAAGATGGCAACGGTTTTCGCCACACAGGAAAAAGCGACGATAAAGGTTCCGGAGATCACGGATGCACAGTGCGGGGACTATCTGGGCCAGTATGTCAAAGTGAAGAACCTCACCCCGGCAACATCGGCGACCACCTGGGTGGTCGCCGGCAAGACCACGACGACCAACTTTACAGGAGAAACCGGCAAAACCATTGCGGCACGAATTACCAAGTATGCGGTTTATGCCGACGAACAGATCGCCCAAAAGACGGCCGACCTGAAGGGTGTGATGCAGGTATTCAACGGGACGCATCAGATCTACCCCACCAGCATGGAGGACGTTGCAGGCTTCAAAGTCGAGTAACACGGCACAATCCATCCGTTTGTAAGAAAATCCCTGCGGGCAGCAACCCGCGGGGATTTTCCGTTTCAAAGAGGGGCCGAGGCGGGGGGGGGCTGAAGATTTAAGGGCGGTTTACAGCATGGAATTGAAAAATAATCGCTAAATTGTACCGATAAACCCAACCCGAGAAACCACATGAAAAAAATTATTCTGCTGTTGCTGGGGATCGCTTCGATCCCGGCCGCCTTCTCCCAGGGCGGGAGCGGCATCGACTGGGCCGCCGACCTGGATTACCTGGCCAGCGAACTGCCCGCGAAACATTGCAACCTCTTTGCGAAATACGACAAAGCGCAGTTCGAGACCGCAATCGGCGCGATCAAGGCTTCGGCCGGGGAGGCCGGAGATTTTGCTACGGCGCTGAAAACCCAGCAGCTGATCGCCAAACTGGGCGATTCGCATACCATGCTGTATTTCCAACAGCTGATAAACCGGCAGCAGATACTGCCGATCGGATTGCTTTGGGTCTCCGACGGGTTGTACGTCATACAGACGACCGACGAAAACAAAGAGTTGCTGGGGCACCGGCTCACAGCGGTCGGCAAGGCACCGGTCGAAACCGTAATCGACAGCCTGAGCACCCTGTTCACGGTCGACAACGAAGCAATGGTAAAATCCATGATTCCCCAATTGTTCCCGTCGTTACAGCTCCTGGAATATTTCGGGTTCGCACACAACGGGCAGGCGGAACTCACGCTGGACGGGGACAAGACCTATACGCTCAAACCGTCCGATCCGCAGCGGGCGGGTCGGGCCGCCTTCCAGCCCGATTCCCTGCCCTTTGCGATCGCGGAAAGGAACGTGCTTTTCACGGATCGCTATTTCCCCGAGGAAAAAATATACTATATCCTCTACAACTCCTGCTGGGGGCGTGAAAGCGAGGCGGAGTTCAAGAGCCGCGAGAAAGCCGCGTCGCTGCCGTCGTTCACGGAGTTCGGCCAAAAGGCGTTCGGCATATTGCAGGGCAACCCCGTCGGGAAGATCATTTTCGACATGAGGAACAACGGCGGAGGGAATTCGGCACAGGGGACGGCATTCATCGAAAGGCTGGCCGGGTTCCTGAAACAGCATCCCGGCATAAAAACCTATGTCGTCATCGGGCGAAGCACATTCTCCTCGGCCATCCTGAATACGATGGATTTCAAGCACCTGACCGATGCGGTCGTAGTCGGCGAGCAGACCGCCGGCAAGCCCAACCACTTCGGCGAGGTACGGAGTTTTCAGCTCCCGGGATCGAAGCTGACGGTCGCCTATTCGACCAAATATTTCCGGCGTACGGACGAAGAGGCCGACACGATCACACCCGACGTAAGGATCGAAATGAGTTTTGCGGATTTCACGAAAGGCATCGACCCGGTGTACGAATGGATCAAGGCACAGTAGGCAGCGCAATTTGGTGAGGATAACATCCCGGCTCCCGGCCCGCAACCCGGCGCGGAGGCCACGCACTCCCGGGACAGCGGCATCGCCCCCCCCTACTGCGCGGCACACGAAACAATATACGACGAAAAGTCCCCGGTACGCAATCCGGGACGGAGCATCGCACTCCCGGCGCAGAGGCCCCGTCCCCCGATACGAAGGCATAGCCCCCCACCGCACAGTGCACGGACAATATACGACAGGAAAGCCCCCGAGCCCTGCGGGCCGGGGTGCCCCGTATCATCCGGGAGGGAGCTACTCCGCCCAGCCGTTATACCGGACGTTGGCCGGATTCCACTTCTGCTTGGGTGCCGGATTGTCCGCAGGATAGCCCACCGGAATCAGGTTCAGCGGGACGACATCGGCGGGAAGCCCCAGCACGCGCCGCACGGCCTCTACCCGTTCGTCGCGGGGATAAACCCCAGTCCATACGGCTCCCAAACCCAGGGCATGGGCCGCAAGGAGCAGGTTTTCCGAGGCCGCCGAGGCATCCATCACCCACCAGTCGCCGGAAGCCCCCGGATTGCGCGACAAGTCGCCGCAGACGACCACGGCCAGGGGTGCATGGGCGGCCATCTTCGCAAAAGGCAGCGCCCCGGAGAGCTCGCGCAG
>UMEI01014415.1_pt1 | contig 28734 bp, 12 predicted proteins | sample 1964711 | NCBI WGS metagenome assembly UMEI01 (sample SAMEA4836016, study PRJEB28245) | human gut metagenome | biome: gut microbiome; material: fecal sample | place: Denmark | collected 2008 | reverse complement strand
TAAAATATAGTTAAATGAAAATTGAGATAAAAAATATTTTCAGAAAGGCCTTGTTGCTTTTACTGCTGGCCCTGTTCGGGGGACAGGTTGTGTATGCGCAGGGCATAACCATAAAGGGGAAAGTCAGTGACGACAAAGAGCCTTTGATGGGGGTTACCATACAGGTAAAGGGTACGTCGAAGGCTACGGCGACCGACCTGGACGGAAATTATACGATTAGCGTACCGGATAAGAAATCGGTTCTTGTATTTTCTTATATAGGTTATCAGAAACAGAGTATCGAGGTAGGCAATAAGACGGTCATCAATGTAAAAATGCAGGATGATTCCAAATTGCTCGACGAAGTAGTCGTTATCGGTTACGGTAGTGTCAAGAAAAGTGATGTTACGGGGGCTATCGCTTCTTTGCGTCCGGATGAAATGGATGCTTCCAAGAGTGTGACTCTCGATAATTTGTTGCAGGGTAAGGTGGCCGGCTTGGTGGTCGGGTCTACCAATACGACTCCGGGTGCTGCAACTTCGATTACCATTCGTGGTGCCAGTTCGTTGCGCGGAGACAACCAGCCTTTGTATGTGATAGACAATATTCCTCAGGCATCTACCGGAGAGTTTGCTTCTTCTGCTTTCGGTGACGATGACTATCAGACTGCGGCCGACCCGCTGAGTAGTTTGAATCCTTCTGATATAGAGAGCATAGAGGTGTTGAAAGATGCTTCTGCTACGGCCATTTACGGGTCTCGTGGTGCCAACGGTGTTATCTTGATTACGACAAAGAAAGGAAAGGCGGGCAAACCTCGTGTCAATGCGAATGCCAACTTTACGATAGCGAATGCTACCCGTCTGTATGATATGTTGAATTTGAGTGATTATGCTGATTACCGGAATGCCCAGTCGGGTCCTGACGACCGTCAGTTCTTCAAATCGGGCAACGAGGTGCGTTATATTTTCTCCGGGGGCAAGTATGACGAGAATGACCCCGGAAGTTACCGGGTTTTGCAGGAAAGGGACTGGCAACGGGAGATTTATCGTACGGCATTTTCGCAGAACTATTCGGTTTCGGTGAACGGTGGTGCCGAAAAGGTGCGGTATTTCGTGTCTGCGTCATATAAGAATATCAACGGTATTGTGAAGCAGACCGGTCTGCAGCAGGGGGACTTGCGTGCTAACTTGTCAATGGATTTGTCGAAGAGGGTATCGGTAGACTTGTCGTTGAGCGGTTCATTGAAAAAGAATGATATGATGTCGGGCAGTAATGCCAATGGTGGTGCGCAGGGTTCTGTCTCGGTGACAGCCATCACTTCGCAGCCGTTTGAGTATCCGGCCGATGACCCTTCGTTGAGCGGAACAAACGGTATGGAAAAGAGAATTACGGTGTTTAGCTGGTTGAACGACTATGATGACCAGACCACGGAGAATGCGTTCCGTGCATCGATGGATTTGAAGTGGAAAATATGGAAGGGCCTTACTTACAGTTTGCGTGCGGGAGGTAATTTGAGGGACGAGTATCGTGCCCGTTGGTTCGGAACCGAGACTTTCCGGGGGAATAACGACAAGGGTTCTTTGGGTATAACGGATTTGAAGCAGTATAATGTTACGGTGGAAAATATGTTGAATTATCATCAGACTTTTGAGCATATTCTCGATTTGGATGTGACGGCAGCTGTTACGTATGATGATTATAATTATCTGAACAAGCGGACACAGGGACGCCAGTTCTCCAATATGAGTTTCGGTATCGACGGATTGCATATGGCCGAGAAGATTTCTTATCTGGAACCTGTACAGCGAGACTACCAGTTGCTTTCTTATCTGGGACGTGTGAATCTTTCGTTCCTCGACGGGCGTTATCTGGCTACGGCTTCGTTCCGGGCCGATGGGTCGAGCCGTTTTGCAAGGGGTCACCGTTGGGCTTACTTCCCATCTTTCTCGCTTGCTTGGCGTATGGAACAGGAAGAGTTTATAAAGAATAATGTGGACTGGCTCGACCAGTTTAAGGTGAGACTGGGTTATGGCCAGACGGGTAACTCGGCGATAGACCCGTATAGCAGTTTTTCCAATTACAGCCAGATTATAGATTATGCCAATGCTACGGGCGACAAGGTACTGGCGATGGCTATCGACAAGTTGCAGAACGAGGGTCTTACATGGGAAACGACGGTGTCGTGGAATGTGGGTCTTGATTTCGGAGTTTTGAAAAACCGATTGAGAGGGTCGTTTGACTTCTATAACAAGGAAACAAGAGATTTGTTGATTTCCAGAATATTACCGCCTTCTGCGGGATTCTCCAGTGTTTATTATAATTCGGGGAACTTGTTGAACCGAGGTGTCGAGTTCAGTGTGGATGCGGATATTATCCGAACCAAAGATTTTGTATGGACATTCGGCGGCAATATCGGAAAGAATAATTCGAAGATTAAAGATTTGGGTGTATCGAGAGGTAATTTCGGCGTTTATGAGGATATTCTGGCTTATGAGGGTAACTCATTGGGCAACCATTTCGGCAATGCTCACCTGTTCTGGGTGGGACATGCTCCGGGGCTTTTCCTTGGATACCAGACCGACGGGATTGTGCAGGAGGAGGACTTGCCGGCCAATGGCGGTTCGTATACAGTAACTCAGGATTTGAGTACGGGTGGTGCTCCTCAGGCGGGAGATATAAAGATTATCGACCAGAACGGGGATGGAATTATTAATACCGATGACCGGGTAATTATCGGTAATCCGAATCCTAAATTCACGTATGGTTTCCAAACTCGTTTTACATGGAGAGATTTGAGCCTTTCGGCACAGTTCAACGGTGTGTATGGCAAGGATATGATAAATACGAATTTGCGTTACCAGGCTATACCCAGCCGGACCGGTGGTAATTTGAGAACCGAGGCTTGGCAAGGTGCATGGACGGCAGAAAACCGTTCGAATATTTATCCGAGGGTCAATTATACGTTGCCTACTCCGGCGGTTCTGGACCGTTATGTAGAGGATGCGAGCTTCTTGCGTTGCACCGATATTACTCTTTCTTATAATTTGCCGAAGAAGGCGTTGAAAAAGATAGGATTCAATTCGATAAATGTCTTTGCATCTGTCAAGAATGCATTCCTTATCACTGATTACAGCGGTTATGACCCGGAGGTAAACTCTTTTGCTTTCGATGGCTTACGCCCGGGAGTAGATATGAGTTCGTTCCCCCATGCCCGTTCGTTTATATTCGGTCTGAATGTTTCATTTTAATATAGGATAGTTATGAAATTGATAAAATATATATTTGTTTTGGGGATTGTGAGCGTGGGCTTGTCTTCGTGTGAGGATTGGCTCGATGAAGATCCCAAATATTCTGTGGACAATACGGTCGTGTTCGATTCGCAGGAGACCGCCAAGCAGGCTCTGGATGCTTGCTATGGTTATCTGACTACGCAAGATTGTTTCGGGCAGGGCGTTTATGAGATGTCTGTGGGCGGTTCGGGACTGTCCTGGTCACAAACGAACGGTGGCGAGCCTGACCGTTATGCGTCGTTGAATGCGACTCCGGCGGGTGATGCCGTACTGTGGGCTTGGAGAGGATTGTATAAAGCCGTACAGGAGTGTAATGCTTTTATCGTGAATATGAATAACGGGTCGTTGAGTGCCGAGTTGAAAGAGAACTATACGGCTCAGGCATCGTTTATCCGCGGATTGTGTTATTATTATTTGGCCATGATGTGGGGGGACGTTCCTTTGCGAACGGAACCGTCGGCACATGACGGGATTTCTGAACCGAAGTCTCCGTTTACCGATGTTGTCGAACAGATTTTTACCGACTGGAAGTATGCTTATGATTATCTGCCGGAGGACGGGACTCATACCGACGGCTATATCGATAAGATGGGTGTGGCTGCTTATCTTGCCAAACTGAACTGGATATTGTCTTGTAATCCTGACTTGGCAGAGCATAAGAGTGACTATCTGAATGATGCCAAGTATTGGTGTGATATTGTCTATGGCAAGTATTCGTTGCAGCCTCGCTATGCCGACCTTTTTGTGAATCATGTGCAGGATTCTCCGGAGTCTATCTTCCAACTGAATTTTACGACTTCGTCGGATTATTCATGGAATCGCTTGAACTGGATTTTTGCTGCCGATAATGCTTCTCAGGGTACGGCTTACCAGCGTATACGTTCGAGCAAGGCATTTCATGACCTGTTCAGGGGTACTTATCCGGGTGACCCGCGTTATGACGCTACTTTCCTGACGCGGTGGTATGATGTGAAGAAGGGTAGTTCTTATCATTTGGTCAGCGACTCGGTGTATACATATCCGTATAAGTCGTATAAGTCTAAGTCGACAAGCCGTGTAGCAGATGCTGTCGCATATATCCCTTATGACCAGGTGGCGGATGCGACCAATCCTACGGTAGAGGAGCTTACTACCTTGCAGGAGCAGTTCTATACTTTGAATACGGCTACCGGAGAAAAGAAGGTGATAGACTTGGTGGGGCAGTTTGCGACGTCGGTAGGCGACCATGCAGGATGGCCTTTGTGGAAAAAGCAAATCGATTTTAACTGTCAGGCGCAGCAGAGCAATAACAATATCATCCTGTACCGTTATGCCGACTTTTTGCTCTTGATGGCGGATGTGTATAATGAATTGAACGAGACGGGCAAGGCTATCGGTCTTGTAAATGAGGTGTTGAGCCGTGCACGTACTTCGGTGACTCCGGCTGCTGCGCAACCGGCAGATTTTCCCGGTAATCTGACAAAAGACGAGCTTCGCGACAAGATATTCTATGAACGGCTGTTCGAGCTGGCTGCGGAGCCTGAAATGTATATCGATATACGCCGGGGTGGAACGAAGACTTTGAAAATGGCCCTGGAAATCGTGAACCGCCATGCTATAACTTACGAGCATAGTGAGGGAGAGAAACAGAAACAAAATCCCGACCAGCGTTTCCGTGACCGTTACTTCGGAGCAGATGCTACGTTCTGCGGAAAGGTAACTGATGAGAACTTTTTGAAAAAGAATTTGCATTTGCCTATTCCTCATTCTGAGTTGAGTTCGAATGACGGTATGTCGGCAGCAGACCAAAATTACGGATATTGATTTCCGGTATGCAGAATAATGGATGACACTCAGGGAGCTTGTCATTCATTATTTTGTTATTTCAGATATTTATCTATTGTAACCGGTATTTTCCTGTTGTCACGGAGTATCGGGGGAGAGTTTTAGACAATATTGAATATTATTTGGACGCAATCGAATGTGCCGGTCTTGACGTCTTTTCTATATTTGCGGTACATGAAAACATTAGTCCCACTATTATAATGCTTATTTATGAAATCGATAAATCCTAATTTACTTTACACCGCAGCATCTTTTGCTGTATTGGGGGTTGCCACTTCGTGCCAGAGCAAGAAAAAGGAGGAGCAAAAACCGCTGAATATCGTATATATCATGACCGATGACCATACGGCCCAGATGATGAGTTGTTATGATTCGCGTTTTATAGAGACTCCCCATCTCGACCGTATAGCGCGTGAGGGGGTGAGATTTACCAACAGTTTTGTCACTAATTCTCTCAGCGGTCCCAGCCGGGCTTGCATGCTGACGGGAAAATTCAGTCATAAAAACGGATTTACCGATAATACGACTTGCAAGTTTGACGGGGCTCAGCAGACGATGCCCAAATTGTTGCAAAAGGCGGGTTACCAGACGGCTATTGTGGGAAAATGGCATCTCGAAACATTGCCTACGGGTTTTGATTTCTGGGAGATTCTGCCGGGACAGGGCGACTACTATAATCCTGATTTTATAACGGAGACAAACGACACTGTGCGTAAAGAGGGGTATGTGACCAATATCATCACGGATGAGAGTCTCGACTGGTTGCAGAACAAGAGGGACAAGAGTAAACCGTTCTGCCTCTTTATCCACCATAAGGCGATACACCGGAACTGGATGGCGGATACGTGCCATCTGGCGTTGTATGAGGATAAGGAATTTGCTTATCCAGACAATTTCTTCGATACGTACGAGGGACGTCCGGCTGCCGCTGCCCAAGAAATGAGCATAGCGAAGGACATGGACTTGATTTATGACTTGAAGATGTTGCGTGCGGATAAGAATAGCCGCCTGAAGTCTCTGTACGAACAGTTTTACGGACGTATGGACTCGGCACAAAAGGCTGCATGGGACAGGTTCTACACGCCTATCATAGACAAGTTTTATAAGGATAATTTGAAGGGTGAGGAGCTGGTCCGCTGGAAGTATCAGCGGTATATGCGCGATTATGCGAAGACGGTGAAGTCGCTCGACGATAATGTGGGGCGTGTGCTCGACTATCTGGAAAAGGAGGGTTTGCTCGACAATACTCTTGTGGTGTATACTTCTGACCAAGGGTTTTATATGGGTGAGCACGGGTGGTTTGACAAACGGTTTATGTATGAGGAATCGATGCATACGCCTTTGATAATGCGTCTGCCAAAGGGTTTTGACAAGCGGGGGGATATTTCCCAAATGGTACAGAACATCGATTATGCTCCGACTTTTCTCGAACTGGCTGGAGTATCCGTACCGTCGGATATACAGGGTGTTTCTTTGCTTCCGTTGTTGAGGGGCGAGGAGCCGGCGGACTGGAGAAAGTCGATGTATTATCATTTTTACGAATTTCCGGCAGAGCATATGGTGAAGCGTCATTATGGCGTGAGAACCGACCGTTATAAACTGATTCATTTTTATAATGATATAGATGAGTGGGAGTTGTATGATTTGCAGAATGACAAGTACGAAATGCACAATATTTTCGGGCAGAAGGGGACTGAGGAGATAACTTCTGATTTGATGCGGGAACTGAAGCGGTTACAAGTGCAATACGATGACCCTATTTTGAAAGAGTATCCAATTAACGAATAAGCGAGTTTGTATTATGAAGATGAGGTGTATACTGATTGCATTTAATTTTTTGTTTTGTTTTTCGATATATGCGGGAGTCCCGGAGAAGGGGGATTTTCTGCCGGTGGTGCCGTGTCCTGCGGAGTACTCGGCCGGTGAGGGGTATTTCATCTTCGGTCCGGAGACGACTTTCGGTATCGAAAACGAGTCACAACTGCGGATGGTTTCTGATTTTGTGTCGCTGTTCAGGGCTGCCGGTTTTGTACCCGGGGTCAAAATTGGGGATGACAGAGCTGATGTGCGGATGGTGACGAATGTGTCGTTGCCGGACGAGTCGTATCATCTGGCAGTGACGACGAAAAAGATAAGGATAGAGGCGTCGAGCGATGCCGGATTTTTTTACGCTTTGCAGTCGCTTCGGCAGTTATTGCCTCCTGCGGTAGAGGGGGACGGGCTGGATATGGCGATGGATTGCCGGGTTCCGGCCGTAACGATAAGTGACCGCCCGCGTTTCGGGTATCGGGGACTTATGGTGGACGTGTCCCGCTTTTTCATGCCGAAGCAAAATTTGCTGCGGATTATAGATGCAGCATCGTTCTTGAAGATAAATAAGTTACATTTGCATCTGGTGGACGACAACGGTTGGCGGCTGGAGATAAAGAGGTATCCCAGACTGACTCAGGTGGGTGCGTGGCGGGTGAAACGTGACGAGCCTTTTCCGAACCGGAGGAATCCGGAGAGGGGTGAGCCTGTACCGGTAGGGGGATATTATACTCAGGAGGATATGAAGGAAATAATCCGCTATGCGGCTTCGCGTCAGATAGAGATTATCCCAGAGATAGAGATGCCGGCGCATACCAATTCGTCTCTGGCGGCTTATCCTGAGCTGGCTTGTCCGGTGGTAGACCGTTTTATCGGGGTGCTGCCGGGTGGCGGCGGAAAAAATGCGGAGATAGTCTACTGTGCCGGAAACGACAGCGTGTTTGCTTTTTTAGAGGGAGTTATCGATGAGGTGGCGGAGTTGTTTCCGTCGAGGTATATCCATCTGGGGGGTGATGAGGCTTCGAAAGTGAATTGGGCGAAGTGTCCTAAATGCCAGGCCCGGATGAAAGCCGAGCATATCGAACATATCGAGGAGTTGCAGAGTTATTTCATGACTCGTATGAGTAGTTATGTAAAGAGCAAAGGCAAGGAAGTAATGGGCTGGGATGAGTTGACGAACAGTACTTTGCCTGAAGGAGCTATCATATATGGCTGGCAAGGGCTGGGCAAGGCTGCATTGAAAGCTGCCGAGCAGGGACACCGGTTTGTCATGACTCCTGCGAGAATCCTGTATCTGATTCGTTATCAGGGACCGCAATGGTTCGAACCTTTGACTTATTTCGGAAATAATACGTTGAAGGATGTGTATATGTATGAGCCGGTACAGAAGGAGTGGAATCCGGCTTATGAGAATTTGTTGCTGGGTGTGCAGGCTTCAATGTGGACGGAGTTTTGCAGCAAACCGGAGGATGTGGAGTATCAATTGTTTCCCCGCTTGCTGGCTCTGTCGGATATTGCTTGGGGGCAGAAGAACCGAAAAGACTGGCCGGATTTTCTGAAAAGGATAGATGGTGTATTGCCTCATATCGAGAAGATGGGCATTACTTGTGCGCGGTCGATGTATAATATCGACCATACAGTTACTCCGATGAAGAACCGGTTGTCGGTGGAGTTGTCTTGCATCCGTCCTGATGTAGAGATACGATATACGACCGACGGGACGGAACCGGATGCATCGTCCTTGTTGTATACTGCTCCGCTGACGGTAAAGGGTACGACTTGCATAAAGGCGTCGACTTTTGCAGGCAGTGAGAAAATGGGACAGACTTTGTCTCTGGATATGTCGTGGAATAAGGCTACGGGGAAAAAGGTGCTGACCTCGAATGAGAAGGGTTATGTACTGACAAACGGAATACGGGGCAGCTTGCGCCATACGGATTTTGAGTGGGCCGGTTGGTACGACCAGGATGCTTCGTTTGTACTGGATTTGGGCAAGAAGACATCGGTAAGCAAGGTAAGGCTGGGATGTATTACCAATTCGGGGATGGCTGTTCATAAGCCTGTTTCCATTCGTTTGTCCGTCTCGAATAATGGGAAAAAGTTTGTTCCGGCTGGGGAGATTGTGTATGCTCCGGAGGATATTTTTAGAAACCGGACTGCTGTAGAGGACGCTGTTTTTGAAGGTCTGGATGTGAATGCCCGTTATTTGAAGCTGGAGATGAAAAATCCCGGGGTTTGTCCTGCGGGTGATGTGCGAGAGGGGCAGAAAGTATGGATGTATTTTGACGAGTTGATGGTCGAATGATTTTTGCGGGTGGTTGTGTAACCTTGCCCGAAGTTGCCTTTTCCTTGGTTTTTCTTTCGGGGGAGAGGCGGAGGATGAAAAATTTTGATTTATAAATGAAAATGAGAACGAGATGAAATCGATACCGTTTATATTACCTTTAGTTACTGTCCCGCTTTCTTTGGTGCATGCCGAAAAGCGGGAGAAGGCGGAGATGCCTCAAAGTCCGAATGTCATATTTATTTATGCTGATGATATCGGTTATGGCGATTTGAGCTGTAACGGTGCTAAAACAATATGTACTCCTCATGTGGAACGGCTGGCAGCCGAGGGGGTACGATTTACGAATGCCCATAGTGCCGCGGCTACGAGTACTCCTGCCCGGTATGCGATGCTTACCGGGGAGTATGCCTGGCGCAGGAAGGGAACGGGTATTGCCGACGGTGATGCGGGGATGATAATCCGTCCCGAAAGATATACGTTGGCGGATATGTTCCATGAGGCGGGTTATGTTACAGGGGCTATCGGCAAATGGCATCTGGGGCTTGGTGACCAGACGGGGACTCAGGACTGGAACGGACAACTGAAGCCCTGCTTGTCTGATATAGGGTTTGACTATTCTTATATCATGGCGGCTACGGGCGACCGGGTTCCGTGTGTGTTTGTGGAGAATGGCCGGGTTGTGAATCTGAGTCCGAATGACCCGATTTATGTCAGTTATAAGAAAAACTTTCCGGGTGAGCCTACGGGCAAGAACAATCCGGAGCTGTTGGTGATGCAACCTTCCCACGGGCACAATCAGAGCATAGTGAACGGCATCTCCCGTATCGGATTTATGAAAGGCGGGAAATCGGCTTTGTGGAAGGATGACCAGATTGCCGATGAACTGACGCATAAGGCGGTATCGTTTATCGAGGAACATAAGAACCAGCCGTTTTTCCTTTATTTTGCTACGCAGGATGCGCATGTGCCTCGTGTACCGAACGAGCGGTTTGCCGGGAAGTCGGGCATGGGTCCCAGAGGTGATGTGTTGTTACAATTTGACTGGAGCGTAGGCGAGGTTATGGCTACATTGAAACGCTTGGGACTGGATAAGAATACGATTGTGATTTTGTCGAGCGACAACGGGCCTGTCGTTGATGACGGATATAAGGATAATGCAGTGGAGTTATTGGGTGAGCATAAGCCCGGAGGCCCTTTTCGGGGCGGGAAGTATAGTTCGTACGAGGCCGGTACGCGTGTACCTTGTATACTCCGCTGGGCCGGGCGGGTGAAACCTGCAGTTACGGATGCCCTGGTCTGCCAAATCGACTGGATGGCTTCTTTCGCTTCGTTGCTGGGTATCGACCTACCGGAGGGGGCTGCTCCCGACAGTGAGGATTGTCTGGATGCGTGGCTGGGCAAGGATACCCAAGGACGCTCGTATCTGGTGGAACAGAATGCCCAAAACAATTTGTCTATTATTACCGGGGAGTGGAAGTATATAGAGCCCGGCGAGGGGCAACCGTTTAACAAGAATGTGGGTATCGAGACGGGAAACAGCCCGTATCCTCAGTTGTATAACCTGTATAAGGACTTGGGGGAAAAGGAGAATGTTGCCGAGAAATACCCGAAGCAGGTGAAAAAGCTTTCGAGGCAGTTGGAGAAGATAAAGGACAACCGGGTGGGGCTTCCGCTCGAATGATAAATGAACGTGAATTTGTTAACCATACTTATATTAGATGATGAAAAATAACATTCTATTTTGTGCTTGTCTGTTGTTGTTACCGTTCGGATGGTCTCATGCCGAAACGAAACAACCGGAGTGGCAGAGCCAGTATGCCATCGGGCTGAACAAGTTGAAACCTCATGCGTATGTATGGCCGTATAAGAACGGTGATATAGATGGCATTCGTGAACAGAATTACGAGCAGTCGCCTTATTATATGAGCTTGAACGGGACTTGGAAATTTAACTGGGTGCGTAATCCGGACAAGCGTCCGACGGATTTTTATCGTCCTGATTATTATACGGGAAATTGGAATGATATAGAGGTTCCGGGCAACTGGGAGTGCCAGAAATACGGTGTCCCTATTTATGTGAATGAGACGTACGAGTTTGACGACCCGATGTTTCGTTTCAAAAAGAACCCGCCTCTGGTTCCTTATGAGGAGAATGAAGTAGGGTCTTACCGGCGTACGTTTGCCGTACCGGATTCGTGGGACGGGCGGCGCATCGTTTTGTGTTTCGAAGGGGTCACGTCGTTTTATTATGTGTGGCTCAACGGGGAGCTTTTGGGATATAACCAGGGTTCCAAGACTCCTGCCGAATGGGATATTACGGATAAAGTGAAGAAGGGTGAGAATGTCTTGGCGGTGGAGGTGTACCGCTGGAGCGCCGGCTCGTATCTGGAATGCCAGGATATGTGGCGGTTGAGCGGGATAGAACGGGATGTGTATCTTTACAGTACTCCCAAGGAGTTTATCGCTGATTATAAGGTCGTATCTCCACTTGACAGGAAGCAGTATAAGGATGGCGAATTTTCTCTCGACGTACATGTCGGAGGCTTGGACGGAAAGGGAAAATTGGCAGTATATTATGAGTTGCGCGATGCCGATAACCGTATCGTGGCGCGTGATGAGAGAGCGTTGAAGGGACAGGACAGCATCGTTTCTTTCGAGAGGGTGATTCCCGATGTGAAACCGTGGAGTGCCGAGCATCCTTATCTTTATACTCTGGTCATGTATTTGAAGGATGACAAGGGGGGTGTGATAGAGACGACGGGCTGTCCGGTGGGATTTAAGACTTCGGAGATTAAGGAGGGGCGTTTTTGTATAAACGGAGTGCCCGTATTGGTCAAGGGGGTAAACCGGCATGAGTTTTCGAGCCGGGGTCGTACGGTAAGCAAGGAGCTGATGCTGAAAGATATACAGTTGATGAAACAGAATAATATCAATACCGTGCGTTGTGCTCATTATCCGAACCATCCGTATTGGTACCAGTTGTGCGACCGTTATGGTTTATATGTAATAGACGAGGCGAATATAGAGTCTCACGGAATGGGTTACGGCCCGGCGACACTGGCTAAGGATACGTCTTGGCTGAAAGCCCATATGGACCGCACGCAGAGGATGTACGAGCGGACCAAGAATCATCCTTCGGTGTCGGTATTGTCGTTGGGCAATGAGGCCGGTAACGGTGTCAATTTTGAGGAGACATACAAATGGCTAAAGTCGGTGGAGACAAACCGCCCTGTACAGTACGAGCGTGCGGAACAGAATTTCAATACGGATATTTATTGCCGTATGTACCGCAGCATAGATGAGATAAAGGCGTACCTTGCACAGCCGGATATTTACCGGCCTTTTATTCTTTGCGAATATGCTCATGCCATGGGCAACAGCGTGGGGGGACTGAAGGATTACTGGGATGTTTTCGAGTCTGAACCGATGGCGCAGGGTGGTTGTATATGGGACTGGGTAGACCAGTCTTTCCGCGAGGTGGATGCCGACGGCAAATGGTATTGGAGTTATGGCGGGGATTATGGGCCCGAGGGTATTCCTTCGTTTGGGAGTTTTTGTTGTAACGGTCTGGTGAATGCCGCCCGCGAGCCTCATCCTCATCTGTTTGAGGTGAAGAAGGTGTACCAGTATATCAAGGCCCGCCTGACGAATGCGGAGAACTTGACGGTATCGGTGAAGAACTGGTATGACTTTACTGACCTGGCGGATTATACTTTGCACTGGAATGTGACGGCCGATAACGGGACTGTATTGGCGCAAGGGGAGAAGGTTGTGTCTTGTGCTCCGCACCAGACTGTGGATATCGTACTGGGCAAAGTGAAATTGCCTCGTGATGCGAGAGAGGCTTATCTGAATCTGAGCTGGACGCCGAATCGTGCGTCAGCGTTTATCGGACGGAGCGATGAGGTGGCTTATGACCAGTTTGTACTGGAGGCTAACCGGAAGTATGCGGAGAAGGTGGATTTGCCTTCGGGGTCTTCGTTGAAGAGGAATGGATATACGTGGTCGAACGATAGAGTAGCGGCTGTATTCTCGCCCGAAACGGGGGCTTTGGTATCGTATAAATATCAGGGAAAGGAGTTGTTGAGTGAGCCGTTGCAATTGTCTTTGTACCGTCCTGTGACGGAGAATGACAAGAAGGACAAGTATGGTGCGAAGTTATGGAAAAAGGCCGGACTGGACGGGGTGACTCAGAACGTGACGTCGGTGAAGGCTTCCAAGAACGGATTTACGGCTCATGTTTCTCTTACCAATGCCAAGGGAAAAGTGATAGGTACTGCCAGTTATGTTTATACTCTGGACAGGAAGGGGGTACTGAACGTAAATACGGTGTTTACTCCCGATACGAATATCGTGAAGTCGTTGCCGAGGGTGGGCCTGACTTTCCGTATGCCTGAGACGGCTTGCCGTAATGTGACGTATTTGGGCCGGGGTGATTTCGAGAATTATACAGACCGGGCTGCGGGGCGGATAGGTATTTACAAGACTTCTCCGGATGAGATGTTCCACTGTTATGTGGTGCCGCAGGCTACGGGTAACCGTACAGATACCCGGTGGGTGACATTGACCGGTGAAGATGGCAATGGCTGGAAGGTGGTTGCCAAGCGTCCGTTCCAGTTCAGTGCTACTCCTTATTCGGACGGGAATATCGATGCGGCTACGCATCTCAACGAACTGGTTGCCGACGGGTCGATAACGGTACATGTGGATGCGGCTCAAACGGGTGTGGGCACTGCTACTTGCGGGCCCGGTGTATTGCCTTCGTACCGGTTGCCTCTGGAAACGTATCGTTTTGACTTTACTTTTGTTCCGGTTGTGAAATAGCACCGATTGCTTTTGTTTATTTTTGCGGTAAAACCGGATAGAAATCTTGGAGCAATATAGCGGAAAATAGAGGGAAAAGTGCTATTTTTGTACAAGGTGGATGACCGAGGATTACCGGACGGTTTTATGTGCCCTGCATAACGACTTACAGGTAAATTTTGGACAGAAGAACAAAAGGACAAAAGATATATATTTTGAGGATAGGGGTTTGTTGTTTTATTTTTGGACAGAAGAACATAAGGTGATATGGAAATGGAAGGATTGGTAAAAACTGTTCTTTTGTTCTTATGTTCTTCTGTCTATTGATATCAGGTGGGTTGCTTTTTTGTTTTTGTCTTATTTTTTTGGACAGAAGAACATAAAGATATAGGATAGGTATGGAGATAGAGAGTCTGATAAAGGCTGTTATTCAGTGTGCTTATGATGTGAGGACTCAGCTTTCTGCGGGTTTTCTTGAGAGTGTCTATCAGAAAGCAATGTTGATAGAATTAAAGGAAAAGGGTATTCGAGCAGATATGGAAATGCCTATAAATGTGTATTACAAAAATGAAATTGTGGGCGAATTCAGGGCGGATATTATCGTGGAGGGAGAAATAATCATTGAGCTTAAAGCGGTACAGCATCTTCTTCCTATACATGAGACTCAATTGGTAAATTATTTGACTGCTACTCATACAGACCACGGCTTATTAATAAATTTCGGGGGTGAACGTATTGAGATAAAAAGGAAATTCAGAGAGTATAAAAATAATGCATAGGAACGAATATGTTGTTTTTTTCAGATATAATTTTTTGGAGAGAAGGACATATATTTTCAGACATAAGAACACAAGGACAAAAGGGGTATTATTTTTTTGACATAAGAACATAAAGACAAAAGAGAAGGATATAGAAATTAGAGGGGGTGGTAGAAACAAATCTTATGTTCTTTTGTTCTTGTGTCTAAAAATAATAAAAATATGTCTGTCGTGAACTGTTTTTTTGGAGAGAAGGACATAAGGACAAAAGGGGATATGGGAATGGAATGTTTGGTGGGAATAAATCTTATGTTCTTATGTTCTTTTGTCTAAAAATAATAAGAATTTGTCTGTCAAAGAACTGCTTTTTTTTGACATAAGAACACAAGGACAAAAGGGGATATGGAAATGGAATGTTTGGTAGAAATAAATCTTATGTTCTTTTGTTCTTGTGTCTACAGATAATAAAAACATGTCCGTCAAGAACTGTTTTTTGGACATAAGAACACAAGGACAAAAGGGGATATGGGAATGGAATGTTTGGTGGGAATAAATCTTATGTTCTTATGTTCTTTTGTCTAAAAATAATAAAAATATGTTTGTCGCGAACTGTTTTTTGGACAAAAGGACATAAGGACAATATGGAAGATTTGGCAGAAGCTGTTCTTCTGTCTGTTAATATAATATCAGGTGGGTTGTTTGTCTTTGTTTTTGTATTTTTCTTTGTATTTAGAGGGGGACAGTCCGGTTGCTTGCTTGAAGGTGATACTGAAATAACTTTGGTTGCTGAATCCGGATTGTTCGGAAATTTCCAAAATCGACAGGTTCGTTTGTTCCAGTAGCTGTATGGCTGCTTCTATCCGGAATTTGTTGATGTAGTCATTTACTCCCATGCCGGTGAGTTGTTTGACTTTGTTGTATAGGGCTGAACGGGAAACGTTCATTTTATCGACCAGGAATTTCACGTCGAGTGTGGGCTCGGGCAGGTTTTCCTTGATGGTCTTGTTCAGTTTCAGCATGAAATCTTCGTCGGCATTGCTGAATGTCATTTCTTCGGGCAGCAGTATGGCCGTATTCTCTTGGTAACGTTTCCTGATTTGTTCCCGGATTCGCAATTGGTTCTGAATCAGGGTTAGTAAGAATTCTATATCGAAGGGTTTTGCGAGATAGGCATCGGCTCCTAACTTGTATCCTAAAGAGGTGCTTTCCTGATCGTTCCGTGCGGTGAGAAGAATTACAGGGATATGGCTCAGACTGATATCTGATTTTATGGTTTTACAGAGGGTGAATCCGTCCATTTTGGGCATCATGACGTCGCTGACGATGATATCGGGCAGGTATTTTTGTATTGTGGGCAGGGCATCGGTGCCGTTGGCTGCGGTGTATATTTTGGAGAATTGTCCGGACAAGCTGTCGGCCAGGAAGTGCCTGAGGTCGTTTTCGTCTTCGACGATGAGTATCGTGTATTTTGAGAGGTTTATCGCGGGCTCTTCTTGCTGCAATGTCTCTTTGGGTGTGTAGAGCAGCTCGTTGAGATAGTTTTTTTCTTTGCATCGGATGACTTGTTCGTCCCGGATAAGGGGTAACTCGAAATAGAAAGTGGAGCCTTGGTCGGGGTTATTGTATGCTCCGATGTGTCCTTGGTGCATTTCGATCAGGGTCTTGGCGTATGAGAGTCCTATGCCGCTTCCTTGTAACTGGTGGGAGCCTTGTGAGAATCGGGTGAATAACTGGGCTTCGGTGATGTTTCCGAGTCCGATGCCCTGGTCTTTGACGAGCACTTGAACATTGTTGTTGCGGATTTCGGTCTTTATCGTGACTTCTGTGTTTTCGTTGCTGAATTTCAGTGCATTCATGAGCAGGTTAGAGAGTACGATTTCGCATTTGTTGGCATCGAAAACGATGTTTTTGATTTGGTCGTCGAGTTCATAACGGATGTCGATTCCTTTGTTCTCGAATTCGTATCTGAAGTCTTCGGTGATGTTTTTAATCCATTCGTTGAGCGGGTGTTGTTGCAGGTATAGCCTGTTTTGCCCGACTTCCATTTTCCGGGCATCGAGAACCATGTTGATGATGTTCCTCATTTGTTTTGTCTGCTTGTAGATGCCTGTTAGTTGTCTTTGTGTGTCGTCTTCGAATTTTTTGTTTTTGAGCAGTCTTTTGAGTGGGGCATAAATCAGGGTCAGCGGTGTCCTGAGTTCGTGGCTGATGTTTATCAGAAAGCGTATTTTTTCTTTGTTTACTTCTTCTTCGTGTTCTTTCATTTCCCATTTGAGCTTGCTTTCTTTACGTCGGGTGGAGTAGGTTGCTGCTGCTATGATGGACAGGGCGAAGAAGAGGAGCAGGGAGTAGATGAACCAGCCATTTTTCCACCAGGGGGGTGTCACTTGGAGGTCAAGGAGTTTGACGGGCCGGCTCCAGCTTCCGTCTTGGAGGTTGCAGGAGACTGTTATCGTGTATTTCCCGGCAGCGAGTGCGTGTATCATCAGGGTATGGTCGTACGTTTCTATGTCGTATGAGTTTTGTGCTCCTGAGATATGGTAACGGAATATTTTTTTGCGGAAGATATCGTTTTCCGTCACTTGTATTTTGATAGCCAGGGAGGTATGGTTCCACGGTATTTCGAGTTCGGAGGGGATTGTGTTTTTCTGGTTCAGGACGGTGGAGCCATTCAGTTGTATGTCTGTGATTTCGAAAGCGGGATGGAGGTCTTTTTCGAACCGTATATTGTTGTTGATATACAGGAGTCCGGAAGAGCCTCCCATGTAAATGTTTCCGGAATGGGTGGTGAGGGTGGCTCCTGTGAGGTATTCGTTGGGGCTGACTCCGTTGGATTCGCCCCAGATAACGAATTTGTTTTCGTTGATAATGTAGGTAAAGAGCATACCTTGAGCTCCTATCCAAAGCCGGTTTCCGGAGTCGTGTACGATAGCGGATATTTCATGGAATAGGGATGTTTTTATGGTCCGGCTTTGCCGGGTGGCCGGGTTGTAGCAGATGAGGCCTTTGTTGGTCCCTATCCAGAAACGGTCCATCCGGTCTTTGCATACACTGTTGATTATGGCGGGGTGTTTTGCGTAATAGACGGGTGTGAGTTCGTCTTTTTCGTGGTCTAATTCGAAGATGTTGCTGATGCTGAAGAGATAGGATTTTTTCCGGTCGCTGTAAAAGCGGTTCAGGGAGCTTGTGATGACAGTTTTGTCGGGTTGGGTGTTGTAGTGTATTCCGTGGAATTTTTTTTCTCCGGTGTGGTAGGCATAGATACTGTCGGAAAAAAAGTAGATTTTGTTATTACTTGCATTGTGGAGATATATGTTCCGACCGGTTCGGTAAGTCCGGTCGTTTATTTCCCGATTGATGAAGAGGAAGGGCTCGAAAGTGTGTGTCCGGGTGTTGAAGGTGTATAGTCCTTCTCCGAATGTGGATAGCAGCAGCTTGTCCGGAGAGAATTGTGTGATGGAGGTAATTTTTTCGGTGTTTTTGGAAGTGAAATGCTTGAATTGCTTTGTACGAGGATTCATGGCGTTGAGTCCCCCTCCATCGGTTCCTATCCATAGGGTATGACGGTTGTCTTCGTACAGGCAGATTACGGCATTTTCGCTTAGCCCGTAGGAGTTTTCCGGGGTTACAGCGCAATAGGTTTTCATGTATACGTTTCTGACGTACAGCAGTCCTTCCCGTATGGTTCCTGCCCACATGTTGTTTTCCCGGTCGAGGTACAGGCAGTTTATCGAGTTTGCCGGTATGGAGGTTGCATCGCCCGGCATGTGCCGGATGTTATGTATGGTATTTTTTTGCTTGTCCAGTATGCAGATGCCTCCTCCGTCGGTGGCTATCCATATATTTCTGTCTTTTTCGGTTATGTCGAGTATGATATCATTGGTGAGCTGTGAGTTACGGGTGTGGTATTCTTTCAGCAGCTGTCCTTGGGGGGAGTAGCATTGCAGGCCTTTGCCGTATGGAGAAAGCCAGAGGTTTCCGGAACGGTCGATATAGTAAGCTGATATGTTTTTTTCTTGGACAAATGAATGGTGCATTTGCCCGGTATTGGGGTTGTATAGCCATAATCCGTCCCACCGGGTTCCCAATAGCCATAGTCCGTTGTTCCAGGAGTGTATGAAAGTGATAAAGTCTTTTTGTTTCCGTTCGTATTTTATTTCTTTGATTTGTCGGGTCAGGTAACTGTATTTGTATAGGTTGTATCCTCCGAAAACGATTCCGTCTTCTACGGATATCGATGTGGAAACATAGATTGTTTTGCCGTTGACTGTTATGGTAGAGAAATTATTGTTTTTCCGGTTGTACAAAGCTAAGCCTCCGGAGGTTCCTACCCAGAGATTGTTTAGTGAATCTTCTGTAAGTATTGTAATTTGGTTGTCGGGCAGGGAGGCGGGGTTATCATATTCGTTGAAGTAGTTCTTGACTTCGTGTTTGTCGAAGCGGTTCAGTCCTGCTCTTGTACCTATCCAGATGTATCCTTTGCTGTCGTAGAGTATGGCTTTTACGGTAGGCTGGCTCAGTCCTTCTTTTAGGGATATTTGTTTGAAATAGAATTCGGCTTGTGCATTGAGTACTTGGATTGATAGGAAAATAAGTGTACATAAGGTTAATTGAAGTCTGTAATGCATATCGTGTATCCTTGATATTCTTGACAAATATAGATATATAATTAATAAAATAAGATATAATTGTGAATTTAGTATTATTTATAATATATATTTTTGAAAAAATATGACCGACCTATATGCTTGTCGGGTGTGTTTCGGGCGAGGCAAGTGCGGGTCTATCCTCGTCCTTTGCCGGAAACCATACTCCGCCCGGCAAAGGACGGGGAAGTAAATTTTTTTATTTTACTATATCGATGAGGTGGTGTTTTATTTTGCCGCCTTTTTTTGCTGGGGGTATGGTATCGTAACTGAATTCCCACCAAAATATTCCTTTGTAGCGGTTTTGTTTTATCCAGTCGATTTTGGTCCGGATGCTTTGGGGGGTGTCCATTGTGATAAAGCTTTTCTTGTCGGGGGAATAGAAATAAGAGACTTTGGCTGCTGTGTCGTATTCTTCTGTCCAGCCTTGCCGGAGCAGGGGAATCATTTTGTTATAACTGATATAGCTGCCGTATCGGCTAAGTTTTCCTTCGACCTTTTGACCGGGGATTATGTTGTGGTATATGAATCCATAGTTGGCGAGACCTATGCATAGCCGGCTGCGGTCGAATACGTCCCAGTTTTTCATCTCGCGCTCTATCTGGTCGAGGGGGGTATTGTGCCTGGCTGTGTTGCCCCATATTCCTCCTCCCATGTCGTATGTCATGATGTTGAGCCAGTCGACGTGCGATGACAGTTGTCGTGCGAGCGAGGGGGAATATTTCTGCCAGGAGTGGAGGGCTGTGGTGAGGTAGAGTTTTTTTCTTGTTTCTTTTTCGAGGGTATCGAGGGCGGTTCTGAGTTCTTTTATGAAATCGGCGTGTAGGGGCAGGCTCAAGTCGCTTTCCCAGTCTATTTCAATGCCGTCGTAATCGTATTTTTTTATAAAGTCGGTCATGAACCGGATGAATTTGTGCCGGGTCTCGGGGTTTTCGACTTTTTGCCTGAATCCTTCACCGGCAAAGGAAAGGAGCACCTTTGTACCGGACTTGTGGGCCCGGTGTATAAGGTAGGGTACGACGGGGGTATTTTTGTCTTCGGTATACTGGTGTGTGGTGACGAGCTGTTGCCGGATTTTTTCGAAGGGTTGCCCGAAGTCTACGTCTTTCCAGTCGGGGGCGGCCATCAGGTATATGTAATCGAACCGGCTGAAATCGATTTGCCTGATGTATTCGGTACTGTTCAAATTGTATCCTACCAGATAGGTGGAGTGGGAGAGTTCCTGAGACCGGAGATGTATGAACATGTACAGTAACAGGACGATGGTTATACTACTTTTTTTCATCATGATAGTTGATTTTTGTGTGTGGCACGAATGTATGTCAAATATATTCCGTCGATTTTTGTTTTTGTCCAAAGTTTTTCTGTTATAGGGCTTTTAGGGGTATTTTTGGATGATTCTATAAAATAATTGGATGTTATCAAAAAAGGGATAGCCGGCTCTATTTTACATTTGCACTGAACAAATTTAATTATTCATTAACTAAATTTTGAATATTATGAAAATTAGAAATTTACTTGTTGGTGCAACAGGTTTGTTGTGTGTAGTTGGAGCGAGTGCTAAGGATTATGCTCCGGGAACTTGGAAGTTTAGCGAAATGCCCGTAGGTAGTGCCGAGAGTATTTTTATTAAGGAAATGGCTTCTACCAATTGGAATTGCAAGGCCCCTTTCCGTCTGGCCGATAATGGTAATGGAGGTGTGGGCCTTGCCTGCTATGCCGGTGGTGATGTCGTGGGCCCGGTTACTGACTCTTATGCTAATATGTCGGAAGCGGATAAGGCGACTTTCGAGGAGTTTTATAAATCGGTACAGATAGTGAATGGCGGTAGTGAAAATCTGCTGTGCATCATAGGGAAAGAGGCTGCGCAGTCTTATCCGGGCGGTGTGCAGTGCCCGAAGTCGTTCCCTAATGCGACTCTCTGCTGGTTGGGTGGAACGGATATGCCGTTGAACCAGAATTACCGTCTGACGATAGATTACCGGGTAATTACTCCGGAAGAGAATGGTAAAATTTCGTTGACGTTGGCGACTTCGGCGTATGACGGGGTGGATGCGGGTCCTTCGTACCGTCAGTTTGACTTGGGTGTCTATGCTGCTTATAATGATTACTGGAACAGGGGGATACTTGATTTCTATATGGAAGATAATAATGACCCTAATTATAAGGAATTGCCTCTGGCCATAAAGATGTGGTTGGGAAGTTTGGCCGATAACTCTGTCATCTTGTTCCGTTCGTTCAAATTGGAAACCATCGATGCAATCGATGATAAAAATAATCCCGGAAATAATAATGAGGATCCCGGATTTGTAGATAATCCTCCTACGGTATCTGTATCGCAGACTGATTTTAATAACGAGGTAGTTGTATGGGCCAATAATGGAACGATAAGCATTGTGGATGCTAAAGAGCCTATCGAGATTTATAATGCTGCCGGTGTTCTGGTAAGTAAGGTAAATGAGGTTTCTACTTTGGTAAATGTGCCTGTAAAAGAGAAGGGGTTGTTCTTGGTTAAGGTCGGAACTGTTACTCGGAAAGTGGTACTTTGATTTTTCTTTTTTGATTAATAAAGATTTTTTCAGGTACTGAGTTTAGGGAAAATAATGCAGTGTCGTTTTTGGACGGAAGGGAGTCTTTTCTGTCCCATAGGGTATCTTTCGTCCAGAAATGGCATTGTCGTGTTTTTTTGTATTTGTCTTTATACTCCTCTTTTTATAATCATATAAAATAATATTATGAAAAATTTTTTAGTATCGGCTTTTGCGTTTGCGGCAACGGTATCGACGGTTTTTGCCCAGACGACAAATTTTGCTTTGGAGAATGAGAGTGGTGCGGGAAAGGTTTCTGCTTTTACAATTACGGAGTTGGATAATGGCGGGGAGGCTACTTTCCAGATGTGGCTGAAGCCGACGGCCTGGACAGAGGCAAAGTTGGTTGGCCAGGATAATTTTTCCGTAGAATTGAGTGCTGACCGGCAGATATTGGTAAAGGCCGGCGGCGGTACGGCTACAATAACGGCGGGAGATTTGCTGAATAAGTGGTCTCAATTGACGGTTACTGTGCAGCAGGGGGCTGTGAAGGCTTTTATCAATAATGAGGAGGTGGCTGTTTCGGGGAGCTTGCCCGGGACTTTTGATGCTTCCGGAGTGCCTTTTTCTGAAAAGGGCTGTGTAATAGCTGATGGATTTAAGGGGCAAATCGATGAGATTCGTGTCTGGTCCAGGGCTTTGGAACAGGATGATTTTTTCTGGAATAATACGTTGAACAAGTTTAATCCGAATTATGACGCTCTGGTTGCGTATTGGAAGTGCGACCAGGACCAGTGTGATAATTTGGTCGATTATAAATTGTCTCATCACGGGGAGTTCGATAATATCACCCGGGTTGCCGTGACGGATAATTCTGAGATGAAATATCGTGTAGTGACGGGTTATACGAACCTGATGCGCTTTACGGACCGTCCGAAAATCAACCGGGATATGTTTTTGATGACAAACGATTTGATTTTGTTGTCGGCCAAGGTACAGCAAGACGGTTCTTTGTTTCCGGAATATCCGGATAATTCGGCTACTCCTACGAATGTGAATTATCTGGCTGATTTCGAGGGTCGTACGGGTGTAATGGATTTTCAGGGCAAGGGTGCTGTGATGTCGGCGAAGGACGGCAGAACGCCATTTGATCCGACGGAGCGGTTCGGCTACGGTGCTACGGCGAAGGCTTCTTTTTCTACTTGGATGTATATAGATACGTGGGTAGAGGGTGCGGAGCTTTTCTCGAATTATCTCGATGATGACAATTGCGTGGTGATAAAATTGGGAAGTGAGGCAGAGAAAGAGCTTATCGTGAACTTGTGCGGCACGACGGCTACGCTGAAGAACCAGCTGGAAACGGGTAAATGGCAGTTTGTCAGTGTTTATCTGAAACCGGCGGCAGGGACTCTAACCGGGCGTTTTTTCAATCCGGTAAGTGTGGGTATCGGGTCTTATGGCGAGTCGGGCGAGTTTGAGTCGCAGATACATGACAAGATAGGAACCCGGACGATAGTGCTGGGTGGAAAGGATATGACGATTACGGCTGTCCCGGCTTTCCAAGGGAGCACGTTGACGATAGGCAAGGACTTTGACGGAAAACTGGATGAGATTATGGTCTGGGGTTCGGACCGTTCGGGCGCTATCGGCAGTGATGCGACGAAGCCTTATGCGTGGAACATCGGCAACTGGGATAATATCTACTTGAATGCGTATTGGAAAGGGGATGATCCGGAGAATCTGGGCAAGGACTCTCAGAGTTATCTGGGAATGATGGATTTTATTCGCGGTTATTATAAAAACCATCGGGGTTTCAAGATACGTATGGGCATTATTTATCCGGACGGGACGAAATGGATTAACGGTGTATTGAACAAGAAAGAGAACGTCGATAATCTGATTCGTGATGCGAAGGTGCTGCTATCTCAATGCGACGGCTTGGATGTGGACTTGGAATGGATGTACTCGACGAATGACTGGAATGTGTATAATAATGTGGTGGAACGCCTGATTACCGAGGTAATGGCGGATGCTCCGGAGAAGACTTTTTCTTGTTCTTTGCATGCGGTGTCTTACAATGGTTTCAAAAAGGGGTTGTTGGATGATGTGGATTATTTTACTTTCCAACTGTATGGGCCTAATAAGGAGACTTATTACTGGAATTATTATGAGAATGCTTATAACAGTTTCGTCAATTGGGGTTACCCGAAGGATAAGATACTGTTGTCGTATGGAGTATTGCTTGTGAATAATGGTGAGGAAGGGTATAAAGATTTGTTTGAGAAATATGGCATGAATGACGACAACTTTGACCCGGATTTGAACCAATGGGACTGTGGAGGAACTGTGAAGTATTATAACGGTGTGAACCAGGTGAAGCGGAAGCAGCGCTTTATCATCGATAATGATTGCCGGGGTACGATGTATTTCGATATGGGCAATGACCAGCGGGTAGATGACTACAAGAGCCTGATTCGTGCTCAGAATGACATTATCGCTTCTAATGTGGATACATTGATAACCGAGGTCGATATGATTCCTACGGGTATAGAGGCGGTGAAGTCGGATGCCGGCGACGGGTTGTTCGTCATCGGCCGGGAGCCGTCGGCCGGGCTGATGCGTGTGGTATTGAAGGATGGTTCTGAGAGAGCATTGCTGGAGATGTATTCTGTCGAGGGCAGGGTGGTAAGGCAACTTGTCTTGACGGAGATGGAGACTTCTGTTCCGGTGGGAGATATTCAGCCCGGTGTATACCTGGTGAAGGTCGTCCAGGGGGGCAGGAGCCATACGGTAAAGTTGGTTATTAATTAAAAGCATACCTAAGAGCCTGTCTATAATTTTCCAATCAGTATCAAGTTTCGGACAGGCTCTTAGGGCCAATCTGAATTTTCCGATAAATGATAAACGGGTTCTAAAATAGATATGAGATGAAGTTTGAAAAACGTTATATAGTATTATTGTGTATGCTGGTTGTTGCTTCTGCCTCGTTTGCCCAGATTATAGTCAAGGGTACGGTCAAGGGGGAGGACGACTTGAGCATTCCGGGAGTGAATGTGCTTATAAAGGGAACGACTAATGCGACAGTTACCGACTTGGACGGTAAGTTCAGCATTTCGGTTCCTTCTGAGAAGTCTGTATTGGTCTTTAGCTTCGTGGGGATGAAGTCCCAGGATGTGGCAGTGGGCAAAAACAGGAATCTGGAGATTGTCTTGAAAGAGAATAGCGAGGTACTGGACGAGGTAGTCGTGATAGGATACGGGACTATGAAAAAGAGCGACTTGACGGGTGCCGTGTCGTCGTTCCGTCCGGATGAGAAGGATGTGGCGAAGGTGGCCAGTATAGATAACTTGTTGCAGGGTAAGATAGCGGGGTTGTCGGTGGGGGCTTCTACGGAGGCTCCGGGAGCGGCTTCTTCCGTGACGATACGGGGTGCCAACTCTTTGCGTGGTGATAACCAGCCGTTGTATGTAATAGACAATATTCCTCAGGCTTCGGCCGGGGAGTTTGCGAACTCGGGCAATGACGGTACTTTTACGATAGCGTCTAATCCTTTGAGTTCGTTGAACCCTGCGGATATAGAGAGCATCGAGGTATTGAAGGATGCTTCAGCCACGGCTATTTACGGGTCTCGCGGAGCTAACGGTGTTATCTTGATTACGACCAAGAGGGGTAAGTCGGGCAAGCCGACAGTCACAGCGTCGGCAAACTTTACGCTGGCGAATGCAGCCCGCCTGTTGGAAATGATGAACTTGAAAGAGTATGCGATAGGCCGTATGGTGTTTGGCGGAAAGGCTGCCAATGCTGTGGGGGATGACTGGATGTTGCAGATTACGAATCCGGAGACGGGCCAGTTGGAATGGAATGATTCTTACCAGTATTATATAGACGGGAATGATATTTACCGTAAGTTGGGAGAGAATTCGAAGCTTCCGGGGAAATGGAGGTTGCTGAATCCTATCGACTGGCAGAAGGAGATTTACAGTACGGCGTTTTCTCAGAATTATTCTTTGACGGTAAATGGTGGTTCGGACAAGATTACTTATTTTACTTCGGCTTCGTACAAGAATATCGAGGGTCTGGTACAGGGTACGGGATTGCGCCAGGGTGATGTGCGTGTGAACTTGAATGCGGACTTGTCGAAGTCGGTGAAGATTGCTCTATCATTGAACGGTTCTTTGAAAGAGAATGACATGATGTCGGGCGGTAATACTACGGGGGGAGCTACCGGTGCTGTTTCCAATGTGGCTCTTTACAGTGCTCCGTATGTACGTACGGAGGAGGAAATGGAACTGGAGACTCCGAACCTTGCCGACCGGGCTACGGTGTGGACATGGGTGGATGATTATGATGACAAGACGACGGAGAAGGCTTTTCGCGGGTCGCTCGACTTGACTTGGCAGATATGCAAGTTTTTGAGTTATAATCTGCGTACCGGTGGTAATATCGCGATTCAGGACCGTGACCGATGGTTCAATATTACGTTGTGGGACGGTGCCGCCCAGAATGGTTATTTGACGCAAACGGACTTTAACCGGAGCAACTATTCGGTGGAGAACGTGCTCCAGTTTAACCACAAAGTGCAGGGTATTGTGGATATCAATGCTGTTGCGGGTCTTACTTATGATGATTATAATTCGTTGAATACGTTGGTCGTGGGTAATAATTTCGACGTGTATGATTTCCGTTCCAACGGCTTGCATATGGCAGGAAATACAGAGGTCAAGCAACCGATACAGAGTGACTACCAGTTGTTGTCTTTCCTGGCGCGTGCCAATCTGAGTTTTCTGGACGGACGGTATTTGTTGACGGCCTCGATTCGCGGTGATGGTTCCAGCAAGTTCCTGAAGGGTAACCGCTGGGCGTATTTCCCTGCTGCTACGGTGGCTTGGCGTATGGAACAGGAGAAGTTTATGAAGGATGTCAGATGGGTAGACCAGTTGAAACTGCGTGCCGGTTACGGGGAGACGGGTTCCCAGTCCATAGACCCGTACAGTACGTTTGCCAGTTATGGAAGTTCGTTTGTGAATACGCCTCAGGGGGCTACAAAGCCGGGACAATCGGCTAATGGCTCGGGCGATAAGCTGATAGGCGTGGTCGTGGACAAATTGCCCAACGATGCTTTGAAGTGGGAGCGTACGCGTTCTTATAATGTGGGTATCGACTTCTCGTTTTTCCAGTATCGTCTCGGCGGAACGATAGACCTGTATTCGAAGACTACTAATGACTTGTTGATACAGAAGGATTTGCCGCCTTCGACGGGTTATAAGTCGATTGTTATAAATCAGGGTAGTTTGCGTAACAAGGGTGTGGAAATCACCCTTAACGGTGATATCGTGCGGACGAAGAATTTTACCTGGAAGCTTTCGGGCAACATAGCGTTTAACCAACCGGAGATTCTGGATTTCGGATTGCCTGAAAAGGAGTGGGGAACGGGACAGTACTGGAAGGCTTATATGGGCAACAGCATCGGGGACCATTTCGGAGAGGCCAATATTTTCATTGCCGGCAGGGCTCCGGGCTTGTTTTACGGATATGAGACGGATGGTATCATCCAGGAGAATGACCCGTATTTGCAGAAGGTGACGAATACGTCTTCCATCAATACGTTGAAGCCGGGTAACTTGAAATTTGTAGACCAGAACGGCGACGGGGTCATCAACGAAAAGGACCGTGTGATTTTGGGTAACCCGAATGCGAAATTCAATTATGGTTTTCAGACAGACTTTACGTGGAAGGACTTGACATTTTCGATGACGTTTAACGGTGTGTACGGCAATGACATTCTGAATACGAACAATCGTTACTTCAAGTTGCCGTCGAACTCTTCGTCTATGGTGTACAAGGATTCGTTTTACAATATGTGGCGCGGGGATAATCCTTGGATAGGGGCGTATGCGAGCAATACGATACCGTCGTTCAGCTCGGTGACTCCCAAGGTCGTGATTGACGAGTATATCGAGGACGGCAGCTTCTTGCGCTGCTCGGATATAACATTGGGTTATAATTTGCCTTCGAAAATCGTATCGAAGATAGGGTTTAAGAGTGTCGGCATTTATGCGTCTGTCAAGAATGCTTTCTTGATAACGAAATATACGGGGTATGACCCGGAAGTGAACAGTTTTGCTTTTGACGGTACTCGTCCGGGCATTGATGTGAGTTCTTATCCGCATACTCGTTCTTATATATTCGGACTCAATGTTTCATTTTAATTTATGCAAGTTATGAAGAGAAAAATCAATATATTGTATCTGCTGTCGTCATTGTTGTTTCTGGGGTCTTGTCTGGACGAGGAACCTAAATATACGACAACGGAGAATGTGATATATTCAAGTGAACAATCGGCTCAATTGGCTCTGAATGGCATTTACGGCTTGATGGCTGTGCAGGGTTCTTTTGCCCAGTTGTTGCCGGAGATTAATACGGAAGCGTCGGGTCTGTGCTGGACGTCTTTCAATCCTTCGGATAACCGGTGCCAGTATACAAACGGCGTGATTCCGGTGGATAATGAGTTTAATAATCTGGTGTGGGGAGCTCTTTATCAGGCTATTGCCAATTGCAATATTTTTATAGAGGCTTGTAACAGCGACCGGAGTGCCGAATGGAGTTCCAAGGCAAACATGGTGGCGCAGGCGAAGTTTTTGCGGGGTGTCTGCTATTATAGCCTGTATACTTTCTATGGAGGTGTCCCGTTGAGGCTGGAACCTGCCAATAAGGAGAACCTGTCTATGCCCCGGGCTTCCCGCCAAGAGGTACTGGACCAGATAGAGAAGGACTGGCGTGAGGCTATCCCGGACTTGTCGTCTACATCGTC